>Ga0310697_10000018_pt1 | contig 241932 bp, 203 predicted proteins | sample 172DNAGHGlowgp2_FD_203883 | JGI IMG/M metagenome (GOLD analysis project Ga0310697, IMG submission 203883) | Sheep rumen microbial communities from Palmerston North, Manawatu-Wanganui, New Zealand - 1728 DNA GHGlow gp2 (v2) (version 2) | ecosystem: Host-associated > Mammals > Digestive system...
TCATGCCCGGCGACCACGTGACGATGACGATCAAGCTGATCACCCCCATCGCCATGGAGGAAGGCCTCCGGTTCGCTATCCGCGAGGGCGGCCGTACCGTCGCTTCCGGCGTCGTGTCCAAGGTCATCGAGTAAACGATTCAAAAAGGAAGGGCTGGAAGCAGCCCTTCTTTTTTTGTGCCCGCTGCGGCGGGCTATTGTCATGGGGCCCCGATTTTGCTATACTTTCCTCAAAGGAATCAGGAGGCGGACTATGGACAGCATTGCCGGGATCGGGACGATCCTTCTTATTATATTGATCGGCGGCGGGGTCGTGGCGGTGGTCCGGGCCGTCGTGCGCTCGGCCCTGCGGGTGGGGAACCTGGCCTCGGTGCTGTCCGGGGTCATCAAAAAGGCGGATCTGGAGGCCCAAACCACGCCCAAGTCCCTGTCCTCGGCGGAGCCCCTGCTCCTGGACCGGATCCGCCGGGATTTTCCCGAGTACAACCCGGAGCTGATCCGCCAGCGGGTGGTGAAGGACGCCAAGACCTTCTATGAGAGCGCCCGGGCGGGCAAATGCCTCTACGCCGACGGGATCTCCGATCAGCTTCGGGACCGGCTTGAAAGCTTCCTGCCCCCGGACGTGGCGGGGGATATCCGGGTTTACAAGGCGGCCCTGGCCGCCTACGACGACGCCTCCCAGGATCGGGTGCTGACCTTCCAGGCCGCGGCCTCCTTCAAGGACAGCGCCGGGACCACCCGGCAGCGACGGCTGATCCTCAAGTATCTAGCCGCCTGGTCCACGGACACCGTCACCGGCGTCAAAAAGGCCAACTGCCCCAACTGCGGCGCGCCCGTGCCCGCGGTGGGGTCCAAGGTCTGCCAGTACTGCGGCACGGCCCTGAAGGTCTGGGCCGGCACCGGCTGGCTGCTGACGGATTTGCGGGAGGACTGAGCTTCCTCGCACCTTTTTCTTTTCGGTGAAAAGAAAAGGTGCGCGAAAAAGAAAAGCTTAAGAAGAGATATAGGCATCGCAGAGAAAACAGAATACCTTCTCAAAGTTCTTTTAGGCGGCTTTTCTTTCAAGAAAAGCCGCAAGTTTTATATTCATTCCTATGAACAATCGGTAAAATCGCGCCGGAAAAGAAGCAGCCGGGGCACAAGCTGTGGTATACTGGCCTGTAAGATTTGGGAGGAAATGCACAAGATATGGAATCCAACTACACCGTTTCCAACATAACGGTCATGGAGGGCCTGGACGCGGTCCGTATGCGTCCCGGCATGTACATAGGCACCACGGGCCCCAAGGGGCTCCACCATTTGCTGTGGGAGATCGTGGACAACGCCATCGACGAAGCGGCCAACGGCTACGCCAACGAGATCAGCGTCACCCTCAACAAGGACGGCTCCGCCACCGTCTTCGACAACGGCCGGGGCATCCCCGTGGGCATCCACGAGAAGCTGGGCGTGTCCGGCGTGGAGGTGGTCTTCACCCAGCTGCACGCGGGCGGCAAGTTCGGCTACGACTCCTACGGCTACTCCGGCGGCCTTCACGGCGTGGGCGCGTCGGTGGTGAACGCCCTCTCCCGGTGGGTCACCGTGGAGGTGTTCACCCAGAACCGGTCCTATAAGCAGGAGTTCGAGAGCGCCGAGGGCCCGGACGGGAAGATCGTCTCGGGCCGCCCCAAGTATGCCCTTATGGAGACCGGCCGCACCCGCAAGCAGGGGTCCCTCATCACCTTTATGCCCGACGACCGGGTGTTCGAGACCGTGGAATGGAGCTACGACGTGATCATGCGCCGGCTTCGGGAGCTGGCGTACCTCAACCGCGGCGTGAAGCTGACGCTGAGCGACGAGCGCCCCGGCAAGAAGGGCCGGAAGGACGAATTCTGCTTCGAAGGGGGGCTGTCCGACTTCGTGCGGTATCTCAACAGCGAGAGCACGCCTCTCTATGACACGCCCATCCACATCGGCGGCAAGAGCGGCGACATCCTGGTGGATCTGGCCATCCAGCACAACGACGGCTACAACGAGAACCTGTTCTCCTACGTGAACAACATCCCCACCTCCGAGGGCGGCACCCACGAGACCGGCTTCAAGGCGGCGTTCACCAAGTGCATGAACGACTACTGCCGCCGGACCGGCATCCTCAAGGACAAGGACGCCTCCCTGGCCGGCGAGGACTTTAGGGAGGGTCTCACCGTGGTCCTGTCCGTGAAGATGCGGAACATCCAGTTCGAGGGCCAGACCAAGACCAAGCTGGGCAACACCGAGGCCCGGCCCGCCGTGGAGGCGGTGGTCACCCAGGAGCTGAGCAAGTACCTGGAGGATCTGAAGAACGCCGCCACGGCCAACATCATCGCCGACAAGGCCGTCAAGGCCAGCAAGGCCCGGCAGGCCGCCCGCAAGGCCAAGGAGAACGCCCGGGAGAAGAACAAGCTGGAGAACGCGCCTCTGGTGGGCAAGCTCTCCAGCTGCACCGGCCGGAACTACGCCATCAACGAGCTGTTCATCGTGGAGGGCGACTCCGCCGGCGGCTCCGCCAAGCAGGGCCGGGACCGGCGGTTCCAGGCCATTCTGCCCCTTAGGGGCAAGCCGCTGAACGTGGAAAAGAAGCGATTGGAGCAGGTGCTGCAGAACGAGGAGTTCCGCTCCATCATCACCGCGTTGGGCACCGGCATCGGCGAGGACTTCGACATCAAGAACCTGAAATACGACAAGGTCATCATCCTGGCGGATGCGGACCAGGACGGCGCCCATATCCGGGCGATCCTGTTGACCTTCTTCTACCGGTACATGCGGGAGCTCATCAACCAGGGCCACGTGTACATCGGCATGGCCCCCCTCTACCGGGTGCAGAAGAAGGACGCCAAGCCCATCTACTGCTACGACGATCCGGCCCTGAAGCAGGCGCTGAAGTCCGTGGGCAAAAACTACACCCTCCAGCGGTACAAGGGCCTGGGCGAAATGAATCCGGAGCAGCTGTGGGAGACCACCATGGACCCGGCGGCCCGGCGGCTGACCCGGGTGCACATCGAGGACGCGGCGGACGTGGAGCACCTGGTCACGGTGCTCATGGGGGACAAGGTCCAGTCCCGGAAGGAGTACATCTTCTCCTACGCCGACTTCAACAAGGACAAGACCGCATTTGAGAAGCTGAGAGAACGGCAATGAAAAAGAACACACCGGAAGAACCGAAGAAGGAGGAGATCATCCTCTACCGCAGCATGGACGAGGTCATGCACGACTCCATGATCCCCTACGCGGAGCACGTCATTTTGGAGCGGGCCCTGCCCCGGGTGGAGGACGGCTTGAAGCCCGTCCAGCGGCGCATCCTGTACACCATGATGGAGCTGGGCCTGTCCCCGGACAAGCCCCACCGCAAGAGCGCCCGCATCGTGGGCGACTGCCTGGGCAAATACCACCCCCACGGCGACAGCTCCGTGTACGAGGCCATGGTCCACATGGCCCAGCCCTTCGCCATGAGTTTGCCCCTGGTGGACGGCCACGGCAACTTCGGCTCCATCGACGGGGACACCGCCGCCGCCATGCGGTACACCGAGGCCCGGATGACCGACGCGGCCATGCAGCTCCTCAGGGACATCGACCTCGATACGGTGGATTATTCCCTGAACTTCGACGACACCCTGAAGGAGCCGGACCTCTTGCCCGGCCGGTTCCCCAACCTGCTCATCAACGGCGCCGCGGGCATCGCGGTGGGCCTGGCCACCAACATCCCGCCCCACAACCCGGGGGAGGCCATCGACGCGGCCGTGGCCATGATCGACGATCCCAAGATCAGCCTGAAGAAGCTCATGGAGATCCTGCCCGCCCCGGACTTCCCCACCGGCGGGTACCTCATCGACTCTCCGGAGATCGCCGCGGCCTATGAGACCGGCCGGGGCAAGCTGACCATGCGGGCCAAGACCCACTTCGAGCAGCTCAAGAACGGCAAGACCCTCATCGTCATCACCGAGATCCCCTACGGCATCAACAAGGCGGCGGCCCTGCAGAAGATTTTGTCCGTGACCCAGGAGAAGAAGGCCATGTTCGCGGGCGTGGCCGACATCCGGGACGAGAGCGACCGCCAGGGCATGCGGGCCGTGGTGGAGGTGAAGAAGGACGCGGACCCGGAGAAGATCCTCCAGGCTCTGTTCAAGTATTCGGACCTGCAGTGCACCTTCGGCGTGAACATGACCGCCATCGCCGAGGGCAAGCCCCAGCAGCTGGACCTGAAGAGCATCCTCAAATACTTCATCGGCCATCAGAAGAACGTGGTGACCCGCCGCACCAGGTGCGAGCTGGAGACCGCCCGCCGCCGGGAGCACATCCTGGAGGGCCTCATGGTGGCGGTGGACCACGTGGACGCGGTCATCCGGCTCATCCGCGGCAGCAAGTCCCCCAAGGAGGCCAAGGAAAAGCTGATGGCGACCTACAGCCTTTCCGAGGTCCAGGCCCAGGCCATCCTGGATCTCAGGCTGCAGCGGCTCACCAATTTGGAATTGGTGGCCATCGAGAAGGAATATCACGACGTGCAGAAGCGCATCGCGGAGTTGGAAGGCATTTTGGCCTCCGAGCGCAAGCTCATGGCCCTCATCAAGAAGGAACTGCTGGAGATCAAGAAGCTGTTCCCCGTGGCGCGCCGGACCCAGATCGTCAAGGGCGACACCCGGATCGAGCTTCAGGACGAAAACGCGCCTGTCACCGAGGAGATGGCCGTGGCCTTCTGCGCCGATCTCAAGGTGCGCAAGTGGCCGTCCCGGCTCTTCACCCTGGGCGAGATCAGCGCCGACAAGCCCTGGCAGGTGGTGAAGCTCATGGGCGACAAAAAGCTCCGCCTGTTCACGGACCGGGGGGACATGCTGACCATCAGCGTCGGCGACATCCCCGAGACCCGGCCCACGGCTCGGGCGGTGAGCCTCACCTCCCTGCTGGCCTTTGAAAAGAACGAGCAGATCGTGGCCGTGTTCCCGGAGGACGCCGAGGGGGATTACCTCTTCTGCACCGCGGGCGGGGCCGTGAAGCGGACCCCCTGCGCCGAGTACGCCGTCCGCGCCAAGCGCACCGCCGCCCTGAACCTGAAGGACAAGGATAAGCTGATCGCCGTGGAGAAGGCCAACGGCCTTTCCCTCCTCCTGGTGACGGAGAAGGGCATGTCCATCCGCTTCGCCGCCGAGGAGGTGCCCTCCATGGGCCGGGTGTCCTCGGGCGTGCGGGGCATCAAGCTGGAGGACGGGGACAGGGTCGTCTTCGCCGGCCAGACCGACGACGAAGGGGAGCTGGCCCTCATGACGGACCGGGGGTTCTCCAAGCGGTCCTTCCTATTTGAATATGAGCCCCAGGGCCGGGGCGGCAAGGGCCTCAAGACCTTCGACTTCAACAAGCGGGGATCGAACGGCACCCGGCTCGTGTGGGCCCGGCCCGTGAAAGCGCCCTACGACATCGTCATCGTCCAGCGGCGGAGCCCTGAGACGCCTCTGAACACGGAGCAGCTTCGGCTGGAGGACCGATTCAGCAAGGGAACCATGGCGGTGACGGTGCTCCTGGACGACGACGTGATCGCCGTGCGGCCGGTGCTGTCGGAAAAAATGTAACGGCGGCTGCAACCTTAGGGCCGTGTGCGCGGTATTGAAGGTGAAACCACAAAGGGAGGAATAGAAAAATGAAGCGCAACAAAGCATGGATCGCCCTTTTGACGGCCCTTTGCCTGACGTTTATGCTCGTGGGCTGCGCCAGCAAGTCCGCCAGCAGCGCCCGGAGCGATTATTATTACACCGAGCAGGAGACCGCCGCCTACAATATGGAGGCCCCCGCGGCCATGGCGGACGAAGCCGACTACGGGGAGGCCAAGGCCGCCGGGAAGGTGTCCACCGCCACCACTGCCGCCCAGGAAAACGGAGAGAGCGCCAACCTCACCGGGAACGCGGCGGGCCGGAAGATCATCAAGAACGGGGATCTGTCCATCCAGACCCGGGAGTTCGACGAGTTCCTTACGAACCTGAACCGGTCCATCCTCAGCGTGGGCGGGTACGTGGAAGCCTCCAGCATCAACGGCAACAGCTACAACAAGAACCGCATGCGGTCCGCGGACGTGACCGCCCGGATCCCGGCGGATCAGCTGGACGCCTTCTGCGACCAGGTGTCGGAGCTGGGGAACGTGACCTACAAGAACCTGTACACCCGGGACGTGACCTTGACCTACGTGGATCTGGAGAGCCACGTGAAGGCTCTTCGCACCGAGCAGCAGACGCTGATGGACCTGCTGGCTAAGGCCGAGAAGGTGGAGGACATCATCCTCATCCAGAACCGGCTCTCCGACGTGCTCTATGAGATCGAGAGCTACGAGTCCACGTTGCGCACCTTCGACGATCAGATCGCCTACTCCTCCGTGCACCTCTCCATCCAGGAGGTACAGCGGGAGACCGCCGTGGAGAAGGAGACCGCCGGACAGGAGATCGCCCGCCGGTTCAGGGAGAACCTGGAGGACGTGAAGGAGGGCTTCGCCCGGTTCGGCATCAACTTCGTGTCCGATCTGCCCGTCATCATCGTGTGGGTGGTGTTCCTGGGGATCATCGTCTGCGTGGTGGTGCTGATCGTGAAGGGCGGCGCCAGGCGCAAAGCCAGGCGGGAGAAGCGCAAGGCCCTGAAGCTCCAGAAGAAGTATCAGCAGGAGCAGGCCAAACTTCAGGCCAAGGGCGAAGAGAAGAAGGAATAAAGAAGACTTCTTTTGCCGCTTTTTTCTCTTCGTGAAGAGAAAAAAGCGGCGCAAAAAAGAGAAGCTCAAGAAGAGGGCATAGGATAGGCGTCGACCAACCTTCCCTTCTTAAAGTTCTTTGGGCGTGCACCCTTTCTTTCAAGAAAGGGTGCGTGCTTTTAATCCATTCCTCTAAAAGGAGAAACACATGAAGCGACTGCTGGCGCACGGGGACATCCTCGTTTGGGAAAACGGTGCCTTCACCTGCCTGAAAAACGGGTATCTGGGGATCGACGGGGACCGGATCGACTACCTTGGGGCGGAGGAGCCCCGGGCGGCCTACGACGAAACGAAGGACATGACCCGCAAGCTCCTGCTGCCGGGCCTGATCAACGGCCACACCCACACGGGCATGAGCCTGCTCCGGGGCCTGGGGAGCGATCTGCCCCTCGACAAATGGCTGTTCGACACCGTCTTTCCCGTGGAGGACCGGCTCACCGACGAGGACCTCAGGATCGGCATGGAGCTGTCGATGCTGGAAATGATCGCCTCGGGCACCACCTCCTTCACGGACATGTACATGGCCCCCGGGTATACCGCGAGAGCCGTCCTCGCTTCCGGCATGAAGGCCAATCTCTGCCGCCCCATGCAGTCCTTCGATCCCGACGAGGCGCCCATGACCTGCGCCCGGATGCGGGAGATGCTGGCCCTGTACGACGAATGGAACGGGGCGGGGGACGGCCGGATCAAGACGGATTTTTCCATCCACGCCGAATACACCTGCACGGAGAAGATGGTCCGGGCCGCCGCCGAGGAGGCCCAAATGCGAGGCGCGGGCATGCATATCCACCTGTCGGAGACGGAAGGGGAGCAGCGGGCCTGCGTGGAAAAATACGGCCTGACCCCGGCCCAATGGTTCGACAGCCTGGGCGCCTTCGCCGGCCGGGCCTACGCCGCCCACGGCGTCTGGCTCACTCCGGAGGACAGGGCTCTGCTCAGGGACCGGGGCGTCACCGTGGTCCACTGCCCGGAGAGCAATCTGAAGCTGGGCAGCGGCGTGGCGGACGTGCCCGCCATGGTCTCTGAGGGGCTGTCCGTGTCCCTGGGCACCGACGGGGCCGCCAGCAACAACAATCTGAACCTGATGGAGGAGATGCACCTGGCTTCCATCCTCCATAAGGGCGTCCGCCGGGACCCCACCCTGCTTTCCCCGAGCCGCGTCCTGCAGATGGCCACCGTCAACGGCGCCCGGCTCCAGGGCCGGACGGACACCGGTGCCCTGTGCGTGGGCAACAAGGCGGACATCGTCGCCGTGGACATGGACCGGCCCCATCTCACGCCCAATATCGACCCCCTGTCCAACCTCGTCTATTCCGCCCAGGGCGCGGACGTCTGTTTGACCATGGCGGACGGCCGCATCCTCTACGAGAACGGCGCGTTTTTGACGCTGGACAGGGACCGCATCCTCTTCGAGGCCAGAAAGGCGGCCCAAAGGCTGCTGGGCTGACGCAAGAATTGCAAGCAGGAAAGCCTGCAATCCGACCGTTCCTGCAGGAAATCCTGCAAAAACAGAATAGTATATAAACGTGCGCAGGAGCCGCTGCAGAAGCCGGTCCCTGCGCATGATTATTCCGGAAAAGGCGTATAAAAAACGCAAAACGACTTGAATTTTCCCCGGCGCTGGCTTAGAATGTAAGTGCCGAATCATCCCCGGCAAACAAATATGGAAAAGGAGATCTATCATGAAAAAGTTTCTGGCGATTATCCTGGTTGTGATCCTGGCCCTCGGCGCGGTCGCCTGCGGCAGCAAAGACGCAGACAAGCCCAAGAAGGCCTCTCTGACCATGGGCACCGGCGGCGAAGCCGGCACCTACTTTGCCGTAGGCGGCGTGCTGGCCAACGTACTCAATGAGAAGAACCCCGACACCATGAGCGTCAACGTGGTTTCCACCGGCGGTTCCGCCGACAACCTGCAGAACATGGCCACCGGCGTCTACCAGCTGGCCACCGTGCAGTCCGACGTTATGACCTACGCTTACAACGGCACCCGCTCCTTCGAGAAGACCGGCGCCGTGCCCAATGTCCGGATCCTGGCCGGCATCTACGCGGAGACCGTGCAGATCGTCACCACCAACCCCGACATCAAGACCGTGGCCGATCTGAAGGGCCGCGCCGTCTGCGTGGGCGATCAGAACTCCGGTACCTACTTCAACGCCAAGGACGTGTTCGACGCCTACGGCCTGGACATCGAGAAGGATATCCAGCCCATCTTCCAGTCCTTCGCCGCCTCCACCGAGAGCCTTAAGGACGGCAAGATCGACGCCGCGTTCCTGACCGCCGGCGCCCCCACCACCTCCGTGGTCGACCTGGGCACCGCCAAGTCCGTGTACATGGTCTCCATCGACGACGAGCATATGGCCAAGCTTCTGGAGGCCTGCCCCTTCTATGCCAAGTACACCATCGGCAAGGAAGTCTACAAGACCCCCGAAGACTGCCAGACCGTCACCGTGAAGGCCACGCTGGTGGCCGACGCCTCCGTCTCTGACGACGTGGCCTACGCCATCGTGAAGACCATCTTCGAGAACAAGGACGAGATCACCGCGGCCCACGCCAAGGGCGCCGAGATCGACCTGACCTTCGCCACCGACGGCATGGCCATCCCCTTCCATCCCGGCGCTGTCAAGTACTTCGCCGAGAAGGGCATCACCGTGAAGTGATGGACCCGGCCATAGGGTAAAGTAAACACACAGGAGCTGCGGCGGTTTTTCAAAAAGCGGCGCGGCTCCTGCCGTATTTGAACGAAAAAAAAGCAACGGAGGAAGGACTCCATGGCATTTATGAAAAAGCGCAAGGCCGGCGTCGAGGAAGCGCCCGAGGTAAAGCCGGTCCACGAGCGGGGCGAGTTCGACGTGGTCTCCCAGGAGGAAGTGGACGAGATCATGAAGAACTACGATCCGGAGAGCAACGTCCGGGTCTGGCAAGGCTGGCAGGCGTACGTGGTGAAGGGCATTTTGGCCGTCTTCTCCATCTACACCATCTACGTCACCCTGTTCGCCACCATGCAGGATCTGGTCCGCATGCCCACCTTCGTCGGTCTGGGCGTGCTGATGGGGTATCTGGTATATCCCGCCAAGAAGGGCCGTCAAAAGATCAATCACATCCCCTGGTTCGACTGGATCATCATGATCCTGGGCACCTTCGCCTATTTCTACATCGCCTTTACCATCAAGTCCCTGCTGGTGAAGGGCATCAATCTGGAGTGGTATGAATACGTCATCGGCGCCATCGGCGTGCTGGCCCTGGCTGAGCTGTGCCGCCGCAGCGTGGGCGTGCCCATCCTGTGCGTGGCGGGCTTCTTCGTGGGCTACGCCATCTACTTCTTCTCCCAGAAGCAGGGGTTCGTAGGCGCCCTGAAGACCATGATCTTCCGGCTGTTCTACACCTCCACCGGCATCTTCACCACGCCCATCGACGTGTGCTCCAAGTATATCGCCGTGTTCATCATCTTCGGCGCGTTCCTGGAGCGGACCGGCATCTCCGACTTCTTCATCCAGATGGCCAACTCCCTGGCGGGCTCCGCCAGCGGCGGTCCGGCCAAGGTGGCGGTCATCTCCTCCGCCCTGTGCGGCATGGTGTCCGGCTCCTCCGTGGGCAACACGGTGACCACCGGTTCCGTGACCATCCCCATGATGAAGAAGACCGGCTATCGGCCTGAGTTCGCGGGCGCCGTGGAAGCGGCGGCCTCCACCGGCGGCCAGATCATGCCCCCCGTCATGGGCGCGGCGGCCTTTTTGATGATCGACTACGTGGGCGTGCCCTACTCCAGCATCATCGTCCGGGCCATCCTGCCGGCCGCCCTGTACTTCCTGGGCATCTTCATCGCGGTCCATCTGGAAGCGAAGCGCACCGGCCTGCTGGGCATCCCCAAGGATCAGCTGCCCGTGTTCAAGCAGCTGATCAAGAAGATCTACCTGCTCCTCCCCCTGGTGGTGCTGGTCATCATGGTCTCCACCAACCTTCGGACCATGGCCTTCTCCGCCGCCATGGCGATCCTGTTCGCGGTGGTGGTGGCCAACATGGAGAGCAATAGGATCGTGGGCATCATCGGGTGCCTTGCCCTCCTCGCCTACATCTTCCTGCCCTCCTTCGCCAGCCTCCCCGCCATCGTGCTGACGGTGCTGGTGGTGCTGGGCCTCCTGGCCACCGCGGGCGGCACCCTCTTCAAGGGCGCCAAGATGAACCCCGGCGTGTTCATGGAAGCCATGGCCAACGGCGGCAAGAGCTGCATCTCCATCATCGCGGCCTGCGGCATCGCGGGCTGCGTGGCGGGCTGCATCGCCATGACCGGCCTTGCCTCCCAGATCATCTCCTTCATCATCCGCATCGCGGGCAGCCATCTGATCATCGCCCTGTTCTTCACCATGATCTGCTGCATCGTGCTGGGCATGGGCGTGCCCACCACGGCCAACTACTGCATCATGGCCTCCACCTGCGCCCCCATCCTCATCAAGATGGGCGTGCCCACCATCGCGGCCCACTTCTTCGTGTTCTACTTCGGCATCGTGGCCGACATCACTCCGCCGGTGGCCCTGGCTGCCTATGCGGGCTCGGCCATCGCCAAGTCCGACCCCATGAAGACCGGCGTCAACGCGACCAGGCTGGCCATCGCGGCGTTCATCGTGCCCTACGTGTTCGCCATGGATCCCACCATGATGTTCGTGGGCGTGGAGCACTGGTATCAGGTGGCGCTGATCTGCCTCACCTCCATCATCGGCATCTACGGCGTGGCCTCGGGCCTGGCGGGCTTCACGTTCACCGAAATGCCCTGGTACATCCGCATCCTGGCCATCGCGGGCGGCCTGCTGCTGCTGGCTCCCTCCACCTGGACGGATATCGCGGGCCTGGCGGTAGTGGCTGCGGTCATCGCCTTCCAGTACCTGATGAGCAAGAAAAAGAAGACCCCCGCTGCGGCGGTGTAAAACAACAGTGCATGTGGGAAGGCGCGGCCAAGGCCGCGCCTTCTTCTTGTCTTTTTCATGGGTCAATACTATACTGTATTTATCAACAGGATCGGGAGGCACGCCATGAGCAACTTTATCTTGACCGGCGGCGCGGGGCATGTGGGTGCGGCGGTGATCCGGGCGCTGCTGCAGCGGGGCGAGCGGGTCCGGGCCCTGCTGCTGCCGGGCCAGGCGCCGAAGGTGACGGACGCCGCCGTGGAGTATGTGGAAGGGGACGTGTGTCGACCTGAGACCCTGGCGCCTCTGTTTCGAGAGAGCGAAGGCGCGGTGGTGATCCATACGGCGGCCCTCATCTCCATCGCCCGAAAAGTGGACGACCGGGTGCGCTCCGTGAACGTGGGGGGCACCCAAAACGTGCTGACCCTCTGCCGGGAGGCGGGCGTGAAGCGGCTGATCCACGTATGTTCCTCCCATGCGATCCCGGAGCTGCCCCGGGGGCAGGTCCAGCGGGAGATAGACGACTATGACCCCGACCGGGTGGAAGGATGCTACGCCAAGACCAAGGCGGAGGCGGCACGCGCGGTGGTGGCGGCGGCCCGACAAGGGCTGGATGCGGTGCTGGTGCTGCCCACAGGCATCCTGGGTCCGGGGGACAAGGGCGGCAACCATCTGCTTCAGATGGTGATCCAGTATATGCAGAGAAAGCTCCCCGCCTACGTAAAAGGGGGATATGATTTCGTGGACGTGCGGGACGTGGCGGAAGGGTGCCTGTTGGCGGCGGAGAAGGGTCGGGCCGCAGAGAGCTATCTGCTGAACGGGGAATATCTTTCCCTGCGGGATTTGCTGGGCGAGGTCCGAGAGCTTGCCGGATTAAAACCCATACCGGAGCTGCCCCTGTTCCTCGGCAAGGCGGTGGTACCCTTTGTGGAGATGGCCGCCAAGGCGACGCATCGGCGGCCCCTGTACACCGAATACGCCCTGCGTGTGGTGGGCTCAAACGCCCTCTACTCCCATGAGAAGGCCACGGCGGAGTTGGGCTATAAGCCTCGCCCCATGACCGAAACCATCCGGGACATGGTGGCCTGGCTGCAGGAGAATCTGTAGCGCGAAACCATAAGGAGTATAAGAAGAGAGCATGTATTCCGTGGAACACATGCTCTCTTTTCCTGATTATCCAAACAAAAGAGGTTTACGCCAGATACGGCTTCAGCAGCTCGTCCATGGCGGCGGCCAGGGCGGCGAGCTTGGCGTCGGCATCCTGGTCGGACTCGCCCCGGACGCCGGAGTAGATCTTGAGCTTCGGCTCCGTACCGGAGGGCCGGGCGATGGCCCAGCTGCCGTCCGCGAGGGTCCAGCGGAGCACGTTGCTCTTGGGCAGGCCCGTGGCGGCGGAATCGTTGTAGTCCACGTACTTCACCACGGCCTTGCCGCCGATGGCCTGGGGCGGATTCGCCTGCAGCTGCTTCATGGCCCCCTGGATCTTCTCGATGCCGGCCTTCCCCTCCAGGGTGTAGGACACGGTCTTTTCCTTATAATAGCCGTAGGTCTGGTAGATCTTCTGCAGCACGTCGTAGAGGGTCAGCCCCTGCTCCTTGAACAGGGTGCAGCCCTCGGCCACCAGCATGGCGGCGCAGACGGCGTCCTTGTCCCGGCTGAACCCGCCGGCCAGGAACCCGAAGCTCTCCTCGAAGCCGAAGAGGAAGGTGTGCTCGCGCTTTTCCTCGCACTCGGCGATCTGCTCCGAGATGAAGCGGAAGCCGGTGAGCACCTCCCGGATCTGGACGCCGAAGGAGGCGCAGATGGCGTCGGCCAGGGGGGTGGACACCAGGGAGCGGACCACCAGCCCGTTCTTGGGCAGGATGCCCGCCTCCTTCTTGGCGGTGAGCAGGCAGTAGAGGAGGATGGAGCCGATCTGGTTGCCGGTGAGGACGGCCCAGGTCCCGTCGTGCTTGCGGACGGCCACGCCCAGCCGGTCGCTGTCGGGGTCGGTGCCGATGATCACGTCCGCCTTCTTCTCCTCAGCCAGCTTGAACGCCAGGGTGAAGGCGTTGGGGTCCTCGGGGTTGGGGGCCTTCACCGTGGGGAAGTTCCCGTCGGGCTTCACCTGCTCGGGCACGGGGAACACGTTCTTCATGCCGATGCGGTCCAGGACCGTGGTCACGGGCACGTACCCGGAGCCGTGGAGCGGCGTGTAGACCATGGTCACGTTCCTGCCCTTCTCCCGCAGGAGCTGGGGCTGCTGCAGCAGGGACATGGTGGCGGCGTAGTAGGCCTCGTCCACCTCCTTGCCGATGAGCTGGATGAGCCCCTTTTCGAGGGCCTCCTCGTAGGCCATATAGCCCGTGGCGAACCCTTCCACCTCCCGGATGCGGGCGGTGATGGCGTCGGCCTCCACCGGGTCCACCTGGCCGCCGGTGGTCCAGTAGACCTTGTACCCGTTGTACTTGGGCGGATTGTGGCTGGCGGTGATGACCACGCCGGCGCTGCAATGGAGGTGCAGCACCGTGAAGGACAGCTGGGGCACGGAGTGCAGGGTGCTGTACAGGTACACGTGGATGCCGTGGCCCGCCAGCACGCAGGCGGTCTCCCGGGCGAACACGTCGGAGAAGTTTCTCGAATCGTAGGCGATGGCCACGGTGGCCCCCTGGGGGAACCGGTCCTTCAGATGCCGGGCCAGGCCCTCCGTGGCCTTGCGGACGTTGTAGACGTTCATCCGGTTGTCGCCGGCGCCCAGCACGCCCCGCAGGCCCGCCGTGCCGAAGGACAGCTCCTGATAGAACCGATCCTCGATCTCCACGGGGTCGCCCGCGATGGCACGCAGCTCCGCCTTGGTCCCCTCGTCCACGTCGGGACTGTTCAGCCAATATTCATACCGTTCCTGTGCGTTCATAGGTCCTCCTTGAATAGTTGATGTATGTTGAGTTCTCGTGTGCTTTCAAAGGTTTTGCCAAAGACGGTGAGGCGCTTGGCCAGGAGCAGCTGTTTCTTCTGCCGGAAGCGCTTGTTGGCCTCCCGGTCGCCGTACTTGTCGTCCCCCAGCACCGGGCAGCCGATGGCCGCCATCTGGACCCGTATCTGGTGGGTCCGGCCGGTGAAGAGCCGGATCTCCGCCTTGGCGAGCCCGCCCCGGGTTTCCGCGATCCGGTAGCTGAGCTCCATCCGCAGCGCCCCCGGGGTGCTCTTGTCCGCCAGGCGCATATAGGCCCGGTCCTCGTCCTTTACTCCGTAGTGGACCAGGGTCCCCTCCCGCTTCTCGGGCACGCCCGCCAGAATGGCCTCGTAGACCTTCCCGGTGTCGTGGCGGGCGAAGGCGTCCAGCAGCTCCTCCTCGGCGGCCTCGTTCCTGGCGAGGGCCACCAGGCCCACCGTGTTGGCGTCCAGCCGGTGGACGGGGTAGAGGGGCGACGTGATGGCGGAGAGCTCGGAAAGGAGGTCCGTCTCCACCTCCACGCCGGCGTTCTTGTCCACCACCAGCAGGTCCTCGTCCTCGTAGACGGCGGAGCAGGCCCGGAAGGCGGGCAGATACTTCACCGCCGTGGGGAACTCGGGGAAGGGCGGCAGGGCGTAGAAGGTCATCTCCTCCTTCAAAGTGGGGTGCTCCACGGTCAGGGCGTAGGCCCACAGCCGGATCTGCTCCCCCGCCCTGGCGTCGGGGTTGTACCGCTGGTCCCCGTGGATGGGCCAGCCGGCGTGAGAAAGCTGGACCCGGATCTGGTGGGGCCGCCCCGTCTGCAAGTCAACGTCCAACAGGGACAGACCCTTATCCCGCACCAGGGTCCGGAAGCTCAGCTTCGCCTGCTTCGCTCCGGGGGTCCCCTCCTTCACTACGGACGTGGTGTTGGTGGTTTCGTTCTTCAGCAGCCAGTCCGTGAGCCGGCCCTCGGCGGGGGCGTACCCCTCCGCCACGGCGGCGTACCGCTTTTTGGCCCGGTGGGCGCTGAACTGCTCCGTGAGCCGGGCGGCGGCCTTGCTGGTGCGGGCGAAGACCATCACGCCCCCCACGGGCCGATCCAGCCGGTGGACCAGGCCCAGATAGACCTCCCCGGGCTTGGCGTACTTTTCCTTGATATACCCCTTGCAGGCGGTGAGCAGGTCCTCGTCCCCGGAGGCGTCGGCCTGGACGGGCACGTTGGCGGGCTTTTCCACCACCAGCAGGTGGTTGTCCTCATACAAAACGCGGATATCCATAGCTTAGGGCACCCATCGCCCGGTGGCCCCGCAGGGCAAGACTAAACCGCCCCGCCGGATGGGCAGGCCCACCTCCTGGGCCTCCGCGTGGGCCTTAGGCAGGGCCACGGTGAGCACGTTTTTGAGGACGCTGGGCGCGAGGCCCGTGGTGTAGCTGTTGATGAGGAAGAAGCAGGGGTCCTCGGACAGGAGCTTGGCGCACTCGCTGACCAGCTCGAAGAGTCCCGTCTCGATCTTCCACATCTCGCCCCCCGGTCCCCGGCCGTAGCTGGGCGGGTCCATGAGGATGCCCTCGTACCGGTTGCCCCGGCGCTGCTCCCGGCGGACGAACTTCAAGCAGTCGTCCACCATATAGCGGATGGGGGCGTCGGCAAGGCCCGAGGCCGCGGCGTTGTCCTTGGCCCAGGCCACCATGCCCTTGGCGGCGTCCACGTGGACCACCTGGGCCCCGGCCTTGGCGCAGGCGCAGGTGGCGCCGCCGGTGTAGGCGAACAGGTTCAGCACCCGGGGGGCCTCGCTATGGCTCTTTTCCCAGGCCTTCAGCCGGTCGCTCATAAAGTCCCAGTTCACCGCCTGCTCCGGGAACAGGCCCGTGTGCTTGAAGCCCGTGGGCCGGACCACGAAGGTGAGGCCCTTGTAGCGGACGAGCCAGCTCTCGGGCAGCTCCCGTTGGAACTCCCAGTGGCCGCCGCCGGACGGGGACCTGAAATAGACCGCGTCCGCCTTGTGCTCGCCCATGGGCCACACGGCCTGGGGGTCGGGCCGCAGCAGCACGAAGCTGCCCCAGCGCTCCAGCTTGTCGCCGTTGCCTGCGTCCAGTATCTCGAAATCCTGCCAACCGTCGGCTAAATACATGATAGACCGCCTTTTCACCCAATATATAGGTAGTATACCATATCTTTTTCCCGGTGGGAATAGGGATTCGGGGCGGGGAAAAAATAAGCTTGACAGACCGGGGGCGGGAGGGTAATATAATATATAATTTCTGAGAAAAGGAGCACGGCCATGGGCAACGGAAGCAATCGGTCATTCTGGTTTAGCGGCTGGTGGTTTAGCCGCCGTTTTGCGTTGCCCGGAATTGGATCGTGAGCCGCGTACAAGGAAGCGCAAGCCTCGTCCAACTGGGCGAGGCTATTTTTATAGGAATAAAATAAAGCTTTGCATGACCGGGGGCAAAACATAGTCAAAATCTGCACTCCGTTTGATTTTTTCCTTGTTTTGCCCGTGCTCCGCCTTGCTGCATCTGCCACAGGCAGCGCTCGGCTTCGCACCCTTTCTTGTAAGAAAGGGAACCGAAAAGAACTTTAAGAAGAGATAGAGTTTTGTTCCCCTGACCCAATTATCCCCTTGTGCTTTTCTTTTTCGGTTCCTTATTCTTTTCACCGAAAAGAAAAAGGAACAAAAACCCCCCGAAAGGAGCCACCCATGGAGATCCCCTACAAAATCTACCTCTCTGAGGCGGAGATGCCCCGGTACTGGTACAACGTCCGGGCGGACATGAAAACCAAGCCCGCGCCCCTGCTGAACCCCGGCACCCACCGGCCCATGACCGCGGCGGAGCTCTCCGGCGTGTTCTGCGAGGAGCTGGTGAAGCAGGAGCTGGACAACGACACCCGGGAATACCCCATCCCCCAGGAGATTCTGAGCTTCTACCGGATGTACCGGCCCTCCCCCCTGGTCCGGGCCTACTGCTTGGAGGAGAAGCTCAAGACCCCGGCCAAGATCTACTACAAGTTCGAGGGCAACAACACCTCCGGCAGCCACAAGCTGAACTCCGCCGTGGCCCAGGCCTACTACGCCAAGCGGCAGGGATTGAAGGGCGTCACCACCGAGACCGGCGCGGGCCAGTGGGGCACGGCCCTGTCCATGGCCTGCAGCTACTTCGGCCTGGACTGCAAGGTCTATATGGTGAAGGTGAGCTACGAGCAGAAGCCCTTTAGGCGGGAGGTCATGAAGGTCTACGGCGCGTCCGTGACCCCCTCCCCCTCGGACACCACCGCCGTGGGCCGGAAGATCCTCGCCGAGCACCCGGGCACCACGGGGAGCCTGGGGTGCGCCATCTCCGAGGCGGTGGAGACCGCCGTCAGCAACCCCGGCTACCGGTACGTGCTGGGGAGCGTGCTGAATCAGGTGCTGCTCCACCAGAGCGTCATCGGCGTGGAGACCAAGATCGCCATGGACAAGTACGGCATACAGCCCGATATCATCATCGGCTGCGCCGGCGGCGGCTCCAACCTGGGCGGCCTCATCGCCCCCTTCATGGGCGAGAAGCTCCGGGGGGAGAAGGACTATCGCTTCATCGCCGTGGAGCCCGCCTCCTGCCCCAGTTTGACCCGCGGCGTCTACGCCTACGACTTCGCCGACACGGGCATGGTGTGCCCCCTGGCCAAGATGTACACCCTGGGCAGCGACTTCATCCCCGCCCCCAACCACGCCGGCGGCCTGCGCTATCACGGCATGAGCCCCGTCCTCTCCGAGCTCTACGATCAGGGCATGCTGGAGGCGGTGAGCGTGCCTCAGACCGCCGTCTTCGAGGCGGCCGAGGCCTTCGCCCGGGTGGAGGGGATTTTGCCCGCCCCCGAGAGCAGCCACGCCATCAAGGTGGCCATGGACGAAGCCATCCGCTGCCGGGAGACGGGGGAGGAAAAGACCATCCTCTTCGGCCTCACGGGCACGGGCTACTTCGATCTCGTGGCCTATGAGAAGTTCCACAACGGCCAGATGGACGACTACGTCCCCACAGACGAGGAATTGGCGCAATTCCGGGCCAGACTGCCCAGGATATAAGAGGTGAAACAGATGGAAAACTATTACCAGCCCGAGATCGAATGCGCCTCCCGGGAACAGATCCAACGATGGCAGAGCGAGCGCCTGGTAAAGCAGGTCCGCCGGGTGTACGAAAACGTGCCCTACTACCGGCAGAAGATGGCGGAGAAGGGGGTCACGCCGGACGACATACAGAACGTCGCCGACCTTAAGAAGCTCCCCTTCCTCAGCAAGGCGGACCTGCGGGACGCCTATCCCTACGGCCTGCTGGGGAAGCCGTTGCAGGACTGCGTCCGCATCCACTCCACCTCCGGCACCACCGGCAAGCGGGTGGTGGCCTTCTACACCCGGCACGACATCGACCTCTGGGAGGACTGCTGCGCCCGGGCCCTGACGGCCGCCGGCGCCACGAAGGAGGACGTGGTCCAGGTGTCCTACGGCTACGGCCTCTTCACCGGCGGGGCGGGCCTGGACGGCGGGAGCCACAAGGTGGGCTGCCTCACGGTGCCCATGTCCTCCGGCAACACGGACCGGCAGATCATGTTCATCCGGGATCTGAACGCCACCGTCCTCTGCTGCACCCCCAGCTACGCCGCGTACCTGGGGGAACGGATGCGTGAGCTGGGCCTGGGGCCCGAGGACATCCCCCTGAAGGCGGGCATCTTCGGCGCGGAGGCCTGGAGTGAGGAGATGCGCCGGGACATCGAGAAGACCCTGGGCATCAAGGCCTACGACATCTACGGCCTCACGGAGCTTTCCGGCCCCGGCGTCAGCTTCGAGTGCTCCGCCCAGGCGGGCATGCACATCAACGAGGACCACTTCATCCCCGAGATCATCGACCCGGACACCGGCGAGGTGCTCCCCGCGGGGGAACAGGGCGAGCTGGTGATCACCGCCGTGGACAAGGAAGCCTTTCCCATGATCCGCTACCGCACCAAGGACATCTGCTCTTTGACCTACGAAAAATGCCCCTGCGGCCGGACCCACGTGCGCATGACCAAGCCCAGGGGGCGGAGCGACGACATGCTCATCATCCGGGGCGTGAACGTGTTCCCCAGCCAGATCGAGACCGTGCTCCTCAACCACGGCTACGCCGCCAACTACCAGATCCTGGTTGACCGGGTCAACAACACGGACACCTTCGAGGTGCTGGTGGAGATGACGCCGGAGATGTTCACCGACTCCGTGGGCGAGATCCAGCAGCTGCAGAAGACCCTGTCCATGGGCCTCAACTCCATGCTGGGCATCCGGCCCAAGGTCACCTTGGTGGCCCCCAAGACCATCGCCCGGAGCGAGGGCAAGGCGGTCCGGGTCATCGACAAGCGCAGGATATAAAAGGAGGGAAGCATATGAGCATCCGACAGATTTCCGTATTCTTAGAGAACAAGCCGGGGAAGCTCTATGAGCTCACGGGCCTCCTGGCCCGGGAGGGCATCGACATGCGGGCCCTGTCCATCGCCGAGGCCACGGACTTCGGCATCGCCCGGATCATCACCGGCGACGCCCAAAAGTGCGCCCTCGTTCTCCGGGAGGGACAGTTCATCGCCCAGTTTTCCGACGTGCTGGCCTTCGCCGTGCCCGACGAGCCCGGCGGCCTCCACAATCTGCTCTCCGAATTCAACGCCGCCCGGGTGAACATCGAGTATATGTACGCCTTTTTGGGCGGGGAGCCCGGCCGGGCCTACATGATCTTCCGGGTCACGGACACGGCGCGGGCGGAAGCCGCGCTCACATCGAGAGGGCTCAGGTCCCTGACCCTGGAGGAGATCGAGCGGGGCTGATTCAGAGCGTAAAGAAGGGGTATGGCGTTCCGTGCGGAAGCCATACCCCTTCTTGCGTTTCTCTTTCTCTTTTATTTCCCCAGATTGTCCGTGATGTCCACGGTCCGGCGCTCGTCGTAGGCGGAGAACATGTCCTCCACGTGGACGGGGCGGAGCTTCCCGGAGCAGAGGTCACACAGGGGCACCAAAATGAGGCCCCCCACCATGGCGATGACGCCGGAGTAGATGGAGTTTTTGAACACGAAGGAGAGCAAACCGCTGCCGCTGAGGTCGAGTACCCCCAGGGAGACCAGCAGCTGCACCGTCTCGAGGCCCACGCCCCAAGCGAAGCACACGGCCACAGACAGCTTGGTGGTCCGCTTGGAGTAGAGGCCGTAGAGGAAGGGGGCGAGGAACGCCCCGGCGAGAGCGCCCCAGGAAACGCCCATCATCTGGGCGATGAACAGGCTCCTGGATTTGGCCTGCTTGATGGCGATGAGGGCGGACACGGCGATAAAGAGCAGGATGAACCCCCGCATAATGAGGAGCTGCCGTTTCTCCGCCAGGGGCTTCTTCCGCCGGGGCGCGATGAGATCCAGCGTCATGGTGGAGGCGGAGGTGAGCACCAGGGAGGAGAGGGTGGACATGGACGCGGACAGCACCAGCACGATCACGATGCCGATGATCACCGCCGGGAGGCTGGAGAGCATCCGGGGGATGACGGCGTCGAAGCCCTCCGCCTTCACGTCAATGTCGTAGAGCCGGCCGAAGCCCCCCAAAAAGTAGCAGCCGCCCGCCACCACGATGGCGAAGAGGGTGGAGATGACCGTGCCCTTCTGGATGGAACTTTCGTTCTTGATGGCGTAGAACTTGCCCACCATCTGAGGCAGGCCCCAGGTGCCCAGGGAGGTCAGTATGACCACGAACAGCAGGAACAGGGGGTCCGCTCCCAGGAAGGAGGCGTACTGCCAGCCGCCGGCGGGGCCGGTGGCCAGCTTCTCCATGGCCAGGGCCAGGCCGCCGTTGTCCCCCAGCACCGCCGCGATCACCGCCACGATGCCGAAGAGCATGATGATGCCCTGGATGAAGTCGTTCCAGGCCGTGGCCATGTACCCGCCGAGAATGACGTATACGCCGGTGAGGGCCGCCATGAGGAGCACGCACACCGCGTAGTCCACCCCCGGGAAGGCGATGGCGAACAGCCGGGAGAGGCCGTTGTAGAGGGAGGCCGTGTAGGGGATGAGGAACACGAAGGTGATCAGGCTGGCGGCGGTGCGGAGCTTGTCGCTCTCGTACCGGGTGCCGAAGAAGTCCGGCATGGTCTTGCTGGAAAGGTGCTGGGTCATGATCCGGGTCCGGCGGCCCAGAATGAGCCAGGCCAGCAGCGACCCGATGAACGCGTTCCCGAGGCCGATCCAGGTGGAGGCCAGGCCGAAGTTCCAGCCGAACTGGCCCGCGTAGCCCACGAAGATGACGGCGGAGAAGTAGCTGGTGCCGTAGGCGAAGGCGGAGAGCCAGGGGCCCACCTGCCGGGAGCCCAGCACGAAGCCGTTCACGTCCGAGGCGTGACGGCGGGACCGAAGGCCGATCCACAGCATGACGGCGAAGAATACGGCCATGAAGAGCAGGGTGATGAGGGAAGTCATAGGTTCCAGTCCTTTCCGTTGTAGTGCGCAAAAAAAGGGACGACGCCCCTCGGCGTCGCCCCTCCAAATCAGCGTTCGAAAGATCAAAGGCGCGGCCGATGGACTTTGCAGGCGGCAAAGTAGTAATAATAATAGGAATACGCGCTGCGCTTCACGGCCCCCGGCCCCCCTTTCGCAAGAATTATATATAATTTAGCACCGGAGGGGGGGATTGTCAAGGGAAATCTGCTTCGCCTCCTTCATTCGGTGCAGTTCGATAGCCTGGCGGAATACCTCCTTGTCGCTCAGCTTAGGGCCGGGGGCAGCCGGCGCCTTTCTGGCCCAGGCCCTGAGGGCGGCCTTCCAGCTGCGGATGGGCTGGCTGCCGATCTGCCAGCCGTTGGATTCATAGTAGCTGTGGAAGTAGTGAGGATCCACATGGTTCCCCCGTTCCCGACAATAGGATGCCACTTCCTCCAAAGAGGGAGGCTGGAGATATATATGCGCCTTTGGCGCCGGGGCTATATATATATCATTGTCATTGTTATTGTTATTGTTATTGTCATTGTCATTGTCTTGGTTCGTTTCGTTGGGTTTGGTTCCCTTTGGTTCGGTTTGCTTCCGGCGGGCTTCACCGCTCCTGCGCCCGGCCTCCACCTTTTGACGGGGGCGGCGGAGGGAGAGACGGGCGGGGCGTCGTGAAATTTCCCCGGAAAATCGCAAAAAAACCTCTTGCAATCGGGGGTTCTCTATGCTACAATACTACGGCTAACGGTCCTTCTTGCTTTCTCAAGAAGAAAGCCAACAGACCATAAGGAGGTGAAAGAATGAATCAGTATGAAGTTTTGTACCTGATCACGCCCGAACTGGACGAGGAGGCCAATCGTGCCGTCATGGACAAGTTCGCGGGCATCATCACCGGCAACGGCGGTGAGATCGTGAAGCAGGACGAGTGGGGCAAGCGGAAGCTGGCCTACGCCATCGACTACAAGACCGAGGGATTCTACGTGCTCGTTACCTTTAACGCGCCCGCGGAGCTGCCCAAGGAACTGGAGCGTAACTTCAGAAACGATGAGCGCGTTCTGCGCTACATGGTTACCCGGAAGGAAGCGTAATCCGGAATCGAATCAAGCCCGAACAGAACAACAGCACGAAAGATTTTTTGAAAGAGGTACAGCATGAACAAGATCGTTTTGATCGGGAATCTGACCCACGATCCCGAGACCCGTTCCACCGCCAGCGGTGTGACGGTATGCTCCTTCACCATCGCCGTTAACCGTCGCTTTGCGTCACAGGGCGGCGAGAGGCAGACCGATTTCTTCCGCATCAACGCCTGGCGGCAGCTGGGGGACGTGTGCTCCCGGTATCTGGCCAAGGGGCGCAAGGTGGCGGTCGTCGGCGAGCTTCAGGCCCGGACCTACGAAGCGAAGGATGGCACGACCCGCATGTCTCTGGATGTAGCGGCGGACGAGGTGGAATTCCTCACGCCCAAGAGCGACGAGCAGGGGAACAGCTACAGCGCCCCCACGGCGCCCCGTCCCCAGGCGAACCGGAACCAGGATGTGGCCGGCTTCACCGATATATCCTCAGACGATATTCCGTTTTAATTCTATCTAATTTTAATAGGAGGCTTGCACCATGGAAGAACGCAAAATGCGTCCCCGTCCCAGAAGAAGCAGACGCAAGGTTTGCAAGTTCTGCGTTGAAAAGGCTACCGGTATCGACTACAAGGACATCAAGAAGCTGACCGGCTTCATCTCCGAAACGGGCAAGATCATGCCCCGCCGGATGTCCGGTGTCTGCGCCGAGCATCAGCGCGATCTCGCCGTTGCGATCAAGCGCGCCCGCGTGATGGCTCTGCTGCCCTTTGCTGGGGAAAGATTCTAAGAATCAACACACATTCATCGACAACTGACCGTTTAGCACCGGCGCCGCTCTTTCGAGCGGCGCTGTTTGTTTGGGGTCATCGCGGTCCGGACATAAAAAAAGGGAGGCAGCGCCTCCCGTTTTTTTCACTTGACGATCAGTTTTCCGCCCTCCGCGTCCACGGTCAGGGTGCTGCCCTCCCTGGGGGAGGTGGCGATGATGTGGCGGGCGAGGAGGCTTTCCACCTTGCTCTGGATGAACCGCTTCAAAGGCCGTGCGCCGAACAGAGGGTCGCTGCCCTCGGCGATGATGAGATCCCGGGCGGCATCCGTGACGGCCAGCTTCAGGCCCCGGTCGGCCATGCGGCCCTCCAGGTCCTTGAGGAGCAGGCTCACGATGGCCTTCATGTTCTCCCCGGTCAGGGGCCGGAAGAAGACGATCTCGTCCAGCCGGTTCAAAAACTCGGGGCGGAACGCGGTCTTGAGGAGCTTATTCAGGGCTTCCTCCGTCTCCGGGCGGATGGTGCCGTCGGCGGCCATGCCGTTCAGCAGGAGGTCGCTGCCCAGATTGCTGGTCAGGATGATGATGGTGTTCTTGAAGTCCACCGTCCGGCCCTGGCCGTCGGTGATCCGGCCGTCGTCCAGCACCTGCAGAAGGACGTTCAGCACCTGGGGGTGGGCTTTCTCCACCTCGTCGAAGAGCACCACCGCGTAGGGCTTGCGGCGGACCGCCTCGGTGAGCTGGCCGCCCTCGTCGTAGCCCACGTATCCCGGAGGCGCGCCGATGAGCCGGGACACGGAGTACTGCTCCATGTATTCGCTCATATCGATCCGGACCATGTTCTTCTCGTCGTCGAACAGGGCCTGGGCCAACGCCTTGCTCAGCTCCGTCTTGCCCACGCCCGTGGGGCCCAGGAACAGGAAGGAGCCGATGGGCCGATCCGGGTTCTGGATGCCCGCCCGGGAGCGGAGGATGGCGTCCGCCACCCGCTGGACCGCGTCGTCCTGGCCCACGACCCGCTCGTGAAGCACGTCGTCCAGGTGCAGGAGCTTCTTGCGTTCGCTCTCCAGGAGCTTAGAAACCGGGATGCCCGTCCACCGGGCCACCACCTGGGCGATCTCGTCCTCGCCCACGTGGTCACGGAGCAGGGTGTGCTCCTTCTCGGAGGACTTGCCCTCCTCACTTTCCAGCTCCTTCTGGAGCTTGGGGAGCTCCCCGTATTTCAGGGCCGCGGCCTTGTTGAGGTCGTATTCGTTCTCGGCCTTCTCGATCCGCTGCTGGACCTCCTCGATCTTCTCCCGCAGCTGCTGGACCTTGTTGATGCCCTGCTTCTCGTTCTCCCAGTTGGCCTTCATCTTGTGGAAGGCCTCCCGGAGGGAAGCCAGCTGCTTGCGGATCTCCATGAGATGCTCGAGGGCCGCTTTGTCCGTCTCCTCGGAGAGGGCCGCTTCCTCGATCTCCAGCTGCATGATCTTCCGGGAGATCTCGTCCATCTCCGTGGGCATGGAGTTCATCTCGGCCTTGATCATGGCGCAGGCCTCGTCCACCAGGTCGATGGCCTTGTCCGGCAGGAACCGGTCGGAGATGTAGCGGTTGGAGAGGACGGCGGCGGCGATCAGCGCCTCGTCCCGGATCTTCACGCCGTGGAACACCTCGTAGCGGGACTTCAGGCCCCGGAGGATGGAGATGGTGTCCTCCACGCTGGGCTCCGCCACCAGCACCGGCTGGAACCGGCGCTCCAGGGCGGCGTCCTTCTCGATGTACTTTCGGTATTCGTCCAGGGTGGTGGCGCCGATGCAGTGGAGTTCGCCCCGGGCCAGCATGGGCTTCAATATGTTCCCGGCGTCCATGGCGCCCTCGGTCTTGCCCGCGCCCACGATGGTGTGCAGCTCGTCGATGAACAGGATGATCTTGCCCTCGCTCTGCTTGACCTCGGCCAATACCGCCTTCAACCGCTCCTCGAACTCGCCCCGGTACTTCGCGCCGGCCACCAGCGCGCCCATGTCCAGGGCGAACAGCTGCCGGTCCTTCAGATTTTCGGGTACGTCGCCCCGGGCGATACGCTGGGCCAGGCCCTCCGCGATGGCGGTCTTGCCCACGCCGGGCTCGCCGATGAGGCAGGGGTTGTTCTTGGTCTTTCGGGACAGGATGCGGATGACGCTGCGGATCTCGTTGTCGCGGCCGATGACCGGGTCCAGCTTCTGGTCCTTCGCCAGCGCCGTCAGATCCTGGCCGTACTTCTTCAGCACGTCGTAGGTGTCCTCCGGGTTGTCGGAGTTCACCTGGCGGGCGCCCCGGACCTTCTGCAGGGCGCTGAGGTACCCCTCCATGGTCACGTTGTACCGGCGGAACAGGTTCGCCATGTCCTTGTCGGGCTCGGCGATCAGGCCCATCATCAGATGCTCCACGGAGATGTAGCTGTCGCCCATCCGCTTCATGCGGCTCTCGGCCTCGTTCAGGGCGCGGTCAAGGGCCTGGGAAGCGTACAGCTGGCCGCTGCCGCCGCCGGAATAGCTGGCCTGGCCGTTCAGCAGGTTCAAGAGCTCCCCTTTGAAGCCGGTGACGTTCACCTGCATGGCGGTCAAAAGCTGGGCGTTCAGGTCTTCCTGATCGTCGATGAGGGCGTACAGCAGGTGAGCCTGCTGGATCTGGGTATGGCTGCGCTCCTGGGCCATCCGCTGCGCCGCCTGGATGGCTTCGATGCTCTTTTGTGTCAGTTGATTGGGATTCATAGGATGACCCCCTTTCGATGGTTTTGGCTTTATTTTTGCACCTTTTTCTCTTTAGGACAAAGAGAAAAAGGTGCCGAAAAAGAGAAACTTAAGAATGTATTCTGGTTTGCGAGGGAAACAGTATTCCCTTCTTAAAGTTCTTTTAGGCAGCTTTTCTTTCAAGAAAAGCTGCGAAGCTTTCAATGAACACCTCTGTTACATAAACCTGCAGATCAGCTCCGAGAACGCCGCGGGATCATCCAGGGGCAGGCCCGCCATGAGCCGCGCCTGCTGGTAGAGGAGCTCCGCGTACTCCTTCCGGTCCGTATCGGACAGGGTGGAGAGCTTGGCGAACACGGGGTGGTTGGGGTTCAGCTCCAGCACGAAGTCCATGGGGATGTCGCCGGCGTTGGGCATGGCTTTCAGGGTCTTGTACATCTCGATGGACACGCCGCCCTCGCCGTTGAGGCAGGCCACGCTCTTGGTGAGCCGGTCGGAGAGCTTCACTTCCTTCACCTTGCCGTCCAGGTCCTCCTTGAGCTTTTCCAGCAGGTCCTTGCTCTCGGCGGTCTTCTCCTCCATGGCCTTCTTCTCCTCGTCGGAGGCGAGGCCCAGATCGTCGTCCGTGGCCGCCTTGAAGGGCTTCTCCTCGTAGCTGCCGAGGACCCGCAGGGCGAACTCGTCCACGTCGTCGGTGAGGCAGAGGAGGTCGTAGCCCTTGTCCCGGATGAGCTCGGCCTGGGGCAGGCCCAGGCAGTGGGCCAAAGAGTCGCCCGCGGCGTAGTAGATGGCCTTCTGGTCCTCTTTCATGGCCGCCACGTACTCGTGGAGGGTCACTTCCTTCTCCTCCCGGGCGGAATGGAACAGCAGCAGGTCCTTGAGGAAGTCGGCGTTCATGCCGTACTGGTCGTAGACGCCGAACTTGATGCTCTGGCTGAAGGCCTTGTAGAAGGTTTCGTACTTCTCCCGGTCGCTGTCCAGCATCTTCTTGAGCTCGGCCTGGATCTTCTTCTTCAGGTTGTTGGCGATGGCCTTGAGCTGCCGGTCGTGCTGCAGCATCTCACGGGAGATGTTCAGCGACAGATCCGGGGAGTCCACCAGGCCCTTGACGAAGCCGAAGTAGTCGGGCAGCAGGTCCTCGCAGGCGTCCATGATCATGACGCCGCTGCTGTACAGCTTCAGCCCCCGCTTGTAGCCCTTGGTGAAGAAGTCCCAGGGCGCCTTCTTGGGGATGAACAGCAGCGCCGTGTAGGACACCGCGCCCTCCACGGACACCCGGATGGTGGTCAGCGGGTCGTCCATGTCGAAGAAGTTGTCCCGGTAGAACCGGTTGTACTCCTCCTCCGTGACCTCGCTCTTATTGCGCTTCCACAGGGGGACCATGGAGTTCAGCACCGCGTCCTCGGAGACGGTCTCGTACTCCTGGGGCTTGCCTTCCTCCGGCTCGCCCTTCGGTACCCGCTTCTCCTCCATCATGCGGATGGGGTAGCGGACGTAGTCGCTGTACTTCTTCACCAGGGATTTGAGGGTGTACTCCCGAAGGTACTGGCTGTAATCCTCGCCCTCCTCGTCGTCCTTCAGCGTGAGCACGATCTGGGTGCCCACGGTGGGGTAGTCGAAGGGCTTCACGGTGTAGCCGTCCTGGCCGTCGCTCTCCCACACGTGGCCTTCGCCGTCCTCGGTGCGGGAATAGACCTTGATGTTCTTGGCCACCATGAAGGCGGAATAGAAGCCCACGCCGAACTGGCCGATCACGTCCACCTCGGGGGCCGCCTTGCCTTCTTCGGGCTTATCCATGGCCTGCTTGAAGGCCAGGGTGCCGCTCTTGGCGATGGTGCCCAGGTCCTCCTCCAGCTCCTTCTCGCTCATGCCGCAGCCGTTGTCGGTGATGGTCAGGGTCCGGGTGGATTCGCTGGGGGTCAGCCGAATGAAGTAATCGGACCGATCCATGCCCTCTCCGCCCTTCTGCATGGCGGCGTAATACCGCTTGTCGATGGCGTCGCTGGCGTTGCTGATCAGCTCCCGCAAAAAGATCTCCTTATGGGTATAGATGGAATGGATCATCATGTCCAGCAGCCGCTTGGACTCCGCCTTGAACTGTTTCTTTGCCATTATGCCTTACCTCTCTTCAATCTTTTAGCACTCAACCTTCCCGAGTGCTAATCTCTGCCCCTACTATACCCCCGCCTTCCCGCAAAATCAACTGCCCGGGGAGGGTTTTTGCAATAGTGTCACAATTGCCATTTTTCCTTTATGCTACGATTTTCCTTTCGTTTGACGAAGGAAAGGACATGCTTTATACTGTATATGATAAATCCTTGAAAGGATTGACGTATGAGCATTAACACACTCGAAGTTTGCAGAGAAAGCGCTGCGGCATATCATAAATTCTTAAAGGCAAATAAAAAGGGTAAAGTCCTGAATCATGTGTCGGAAATAACGCAGGATGGTAGTTTATTCTCCTTGAAAATCGAAAAGCCCCTTTTCACATCAGACGCCTCTGAGCTTTCTTTACAACTTGGAGGTCATATTCATAGCAAAGACGACTTTTCTTTTGTTGAATACGACCAAGACAACCTTTTACTGTTCGTTCAACCAACGACAGATTCATTGTGTAACAAACTGTCCAATGCAAAAGACGTTAACGTGGTGACAGATTTGACATTCTTGGTTTCCAGAATATGTGATTTATATGGGAATCAAAAAAAGCTCTTCTTTCCCTTGCCAAAGCCGACTTGCTTACCCGCCTCCGCTTTCGATGAATTCAAACTATCTGATGAGCAGAAACGGGCCATCAACACTATTTTTCAGAATGGTCAATCCTATATTTGGGGCGCTCCCGGCACCGGGAAAACACGATACGTATTATCGCGCTGCCTGCTGGCCTATTTGAGGCAAAACGATCCAAAGCATAAAGTAATAGTCCTTGCTCCTACGAACAATGCTTTGGAGCAAGTGCTATATGGGGTGATAGAAGAACTGAAAAAGAAGGACATGAATCTGCGCTCAATCCTACGGCTGGGCTTTCCGACGCATGCATTTTCTTTGCAATATCCCTACATTTGCGAAGATCGCGGGATTGAAAAGCGGATTGCAGACTACAAACAACAACTTGTCTTCAAACAAAAACTGTTAGACTACCGCAGCTTTGTTCAAAGATATACATATTTACAGCACAATTTGATTCCAGCTTTTGAGGCGGCAGAGGAAAATTTGTTAGCTTTGCACGATATTTCAGAGGCAACGTCCAAATGCAAACGCGATGAAACCAGATTAGCAAGTGCGATTTTATCAAGCCAAAGCAGTATTCGGGATAGGAAAGTAACAATAGCTTTACTGCAACAAAGGTTAGTAAGGATTTCATTAAGAGTTCTCTTTAAAAGAAAGATACAGAAACTGGAAGAAGAAATAGGTCAGCAAAATGCGATTCTAAAGGAGGAAGAGTCGCATCATTTATCCATCATGAATGATCAAATTGCTGTTGCTGATCAAATTGCGCAACTTGAAAAGGAAAGAAAAAAGCATCAACAGGAGCTGGATGGTGCTAATGCTATTATTCTAAACACTCTCCATTCTATAAAATCATTAGCACCAATGGCAAAGATCTTTGCTGCCGGAGATTATTTTGCGGCAAAGAAAGCTGTGAATCAAACAATCGACCAGGGAACGCAATACATTCTTGCCCATAAAGCAAAATTCGAAAGATATGCCGATGTCCCTGATAGTACTATTCAGGAACAGATGCAAGAAATAGAAGCCACCATTCAAAAACTACAGGAGAACACCCGAGAAAATCGAATAAAGAACACCCCCATTATCGCCGCGACAGTAGACACTTTTTTTGCGGCTATTCCTCCTGAATCCATTAAAGATACAGAGTATTCCATCAGCCACATTTTCTTGGATGAAGCTGGTTATTGTAGTTTAATAAAAGGGACTCTCCTCACAGCATATAACTGTCCTATAACACTATTAGGAGACCATATGCAACTTCCTCCGGTGTGTGAAATGGACATTAAGAAGATCACATTGCATGAAGAAAACCATATCGTTCTTCCTTGGTCTGCGTCGGCAATATATCTTGAAGATATGTTTTCTTCTGAATCCTTTTCTTCATTCTATGATAAGATAGCTAATCTTGAGGAACCGTCCATGTCAATCCTGCAAAAAAGCGATCTAACAAGGACGTATCGATTTGACAATGAACTTGCGTCCATATTGGATCAATATGTTTATAAGAATGGTTTTTCCAGTGCATTGCAGGGAAGCTCTATTACTATTACTTGTATCAATGCGCCTTTTATATCAGGAAAAGAAACGCATCAAAGCCTTGCTGAAGCAAAAGAGATTAGCAACTTGATTCCAACTCTTGCTGAAACAGAGTTTGCTATTTTGACCCCTTACCGTAATCAGCGCAAAGCGATACAAGAATCCTGTCATCTCTCATCACTTGAAAAATCAAAAAGGATTCTTACTGTTCATGCTTCGCAAGGACGGGAATGGGATACAGTGATACTTAGTGTTGCAGACCCATCAGCCGGTTGGTTCACGAATTCAAAGCTGCCGCATGCGCTTCAATTGTTAAATACTGCCGTTAGCAGGACCAAAAAACGGCTGATTATTGTTTGCAATGCCTCCTACTGGGCGAATCAGGAAGATCAGTTTATAACAAATCTAATTGAGAAAGCACCTTAAATCGATCTCTGGATTTCTTCTGGCAATATTTCGATACCAAGCTTCCATACCGATTTGCCTCCGGCTTTCTCTATGATTGTCGTTATAGATCGGTATTCTTCTGGATGTTGTGGGTCCATGCAGTATGAAGTATCAACTACAAACCTATAATCGTTCCAATTCCTGAATTTCATTAAATCATAGTGATTATAGTCTAGCCAAATAAGCTTACGCAATTCATCATCTGCATTCAAAATATGCGGGTAAGATGCGACAAGCATTAACTTTTTTATAAAATCATAATGGAATTGATATTCCGTTTCGTCTGACAAACCTGTGTGACAGCAGCGAAAATCACCAAGCTCATAATGCCAGAATTCTCTCACATCTTCCGCAATGCACCCGTTTTCAAGGAATAGCTGCAAAGTACGGATTCCCCAGTCATTTGTCTGGAATTGAAAGTAAGACAATGGATGGGAAACATAGCTATAATCGTATGGTACGGATGGGTCCCGAATATCCATCCCATGATCAAGAAAGAGTTTTGTGACTAAGAAAAAGCTTTCGGTTGTATTGTCATAATCAAATAATTTTTCAGCAATTTCACCGTAAAGATTATTCTTCCCAAAAGCACCTTCAACAAGGCCCAAGGGTTCAGCTCCTTGAGTCAACAATTCCTTTGCAAGACGATAGTCAATATCATCGGCTGTACAGACTGATAATAATTGTTTATTCAGTTCTTCCTTATTCCAGTTCGTCATGCTATATTATCCCTGATTCTCTTATTTGTTTTTATAGAAATAGTTTAACATTGTTTGGTTGCCTTTTCAACTTGTCTGTATTCTATTAGCACTGCCACAGGGGCACATTGTGCCAGTAGCCGGGGCGGATGGGCTGGCGCGCCGCCTTCCGCTGCTGCACGTAGGCCGCCGCGGCCTCCCGGGTGGGATAGAGCCGGTCCCCCCGGACCCGGATGCCCCCGCCCGTGTCGGTGAACCGGACGGTGTACAGCCCCCCGCTCCGCCCGCGCACCTCGGCTTCCCGGATGCGATGGCCGGATTCCACCAGATACACGGTCTGACCCGCCCGGGGGGCGGTTTTCGGCATGGCCCCTTCCATACCTACACTGTATCGGACCCCGCCCGCCTGTACAAATGAACGATCTGTGATTTGGACCCATCTATGGGACCCTCTCCCCTCGCGGCGGCCCGGCCCCCTTTTGCGTGGGGCGCCCCGCTTTTTTCACGAAAACCTCTTGACAGTCGCCCCCGCGCCGTATATAATTACCCTGCTATGGCGGTGTAACTCAGTTGGCCAGAGTAGTCGGTTCATACCCGACCTGTCATTGGTTCGAATCCAATCGCCGCTACCATCGAAAAAGTCCGAGAAATCGGGCTTTTTTCGTACTCAGCGATCGGAGAAAACAGCATATATTTGCACTCATTCCGGGTTTTGACAGCATTTTGACAACAAACTGACAACACGACCGCTCTCTGTTCCCATCAGTTTTCTTCAAAACTCACATAAAAAGAGCAGCCGGAGGAAAGCTTTCCAGCTGCTCAAAAATACAATTGAGATGATTTATAGCGCTTCAGGGATCGTGTCGGCAAAATGCTGCTGCAACGCCTGAACCGCCTTTTCCTTTTTCTGCGAGGAGAGGTGTGTGAGGACTTTTATATAGGCGAAGCAGAAAAGCTGTATGCTCGCTTAAAACAGCATCCCGGACAAAAACACCATACCGACCGGTATGATCAGGGATGAGTTTCTTGCGCAAGAATTGACTTTGGTCTGTTCGCATGGTAATATATGTTTGCATGCATAAGTATGCGGCGTTCCCCTATTGGGCTGCTTATGCAAAAAAACAAAAAGGAGATTCGTATGAAAAAGATCGTTGCTTTGTTGCTCGCTCTGCTGATGCTCGCAGGTTTCGCGGCATGCGGCACAAAAGAAGCCGCCACGCCCGCCTCGACGAACACAAACGACTCCAATCTGCCCTTTGCCGGCACCACGCTCCGCGTCATTCTGGCGACCCATGATTGGACCAAAGCGGTTGAAAAGAAACTTCCCGAGTTCGAAGCGGCCACCGGTATGAAGGTAGAATACGAAGTCTACCCCGAGGGTCAGCTGAGCGATAAGCTGAACGTGGAGCTGGGCTCCGGCGGTCAGTATATCGACGTGTTCATGTGCCGCCCGCTGCAGGAGGTGCAGCAGTTCATCCAGAACGGCTACCTGGCTGAGGTAAGCGATCTGCTGGCCGATCCCGAGTTCCAGAAGGACGACTTCATTACCGCCGCCCTCAACGGCTATGCCCGCAACGGCGCCAACGACGGCAAGTTCTACGGCGTGCCCCTGGTGACGGAGCGCCAGGTGCTCATGTACAGGAAGGACCTCTTCGAGGCCAAGGGCCTGTCCGTGCCCACCAACCTGGAAGAGTTTGAAGCCTGCGCCAAGGCTCTCCACGATCCCGCCAACGGCGTGGTGGGCGTGGCCCTTCGCGGCAAGCCCAATCCGGCCGTCACCCAGTTCGCGGCCTACCTCTACGGCTTCGGCGGCGACTTTATCGACTTTGCCACCAACAAAGCCATCATCAACACTCCCGAAGCGGTCAAGGCCTTCGAGTATTACGGCGGCCTGCTCCGCAACTACGGCCCCACCGATGCCGTGAACATGCACTGGAATGAGTGCGCGGCTCTGTTCTCCACCGGCGGCGCCGCCATGGTCACCGACGCCGACTCTATCTGGGCCTCCTTCTGCGGTCCCGACACCCAGGTCTACGACAAGACCGGTTTTGCCGTGAGCCCCAACAACGCCACCTGGAACATCTGCGCCTGGGGTCTCGGCATCTCCGCCAACAGCCCCCACCTGGAAGCCGCCAAGGCCTTCATGAAGTGGGCCGCCGGCGTTGAGATGACCAAGTACATCCAGACCTCCGGCATCTCCTCCGCCCGTACCTCCGCCTGGGAGGATCCCGCCTGCACGGCCAACTATCCCGCCGAGCTGCTGGCCGCCATCCAGGAAGGCAACAAGATCGCTACCAAGGCCTACGACCGGCCCATGACCACCTCCGTGGCCGCCGCCCGTGACGTCATCGGCGTCGTCATCACCACCGCCATTGAGGGCGGCGATGTGAAGGCCGCTGCCGACAAGGCCAACGCCGAGTTCCAGAAGATCCTGGACGAGGACGCTGCCGCCAAATAACTGAATACAAGAACCATCTGACGAATCGAGGGGATGGTGGGGGCCACCCCGCCATCCCCTTTGCGAACCTCCCAACGACAGTCGGCGCACGGCCGGGTCAACCTTTAAGATGAGAGGCAAAAGCTATGAGAAAATGGCTGGATAAACACATGAAGGGCGTATTGGTGACGCCCAGCCTGATTTTCATCATCGTGATGATCATCGTGCCGCTGGGGTACAACTTCGCCCTCAGCTTTACGGATTGGCAGATGTCCCTGGTGAAAGCGCCCCAGTTCCTCGGTCTTGCCAATTATAAAAACGTCCTCCAGGACGAGCGGTTTTTGAACTCCGTCTGGCGGACCATCGTCTTCTCCGGCATCGCCATCGTGATCGAAACGATCCTGGGCGTGGCGCTGGCGGTGTTGATCAATCGAAAGTTTTACGGCCGCCGACTGGTGCAGGCGCTGATGCTGCTGCCCGTGGTGGCCACCCCCGTGGCCATGGGCATGGTGTGGCAGCTGATCCTGGAGCCTTCCATCGGCATCGGCAACGTGATCGTTCAGGCCCTGGGCTTCGCGCCGCGACCCTTTCTCGCCACCACCAGCTTCGAGTCCATGTTCTGGCTCATCATGATCGACGTGTGGGAGTGGACGCCCATGGTGATGCTGATGGTTTACGGCGGATTGATGACCATTCCTCAGGACCCCTATGAGTCCGCCCTCATCGACGGCGCCAACAAGTGGCAGACCTTCACGAAGATCACGCTGCCGCTGGCCAGCTCCTCCATTCTGATCGCCGTGCTGATGCGCCTCATCGACGTGGTCAAGACCTACGACATCATCTACGCCACCACCCAGGGCGGTCCCAGCTTCGCCACAGAGACCATCAACATTTATGGATATTTGAATATGTTCGCGTATTACCGCTTCGGCAAGGCGGCCGCCATCTCGGTGCTGTTCTTCATCGTGGTCATGGGCATCGGCTGCGGCTTCCTGAAAGTGAAATCCAAGGTGGAGGTGGAATACTGATGAGCAGAAAAACCAAAAAAATAGTAACAGGCGTCTTCGAACACGTTTTGATCTACGCGGTGCTGTTTATCACCATCTTCCCCATCCTGTGGATGCTGCTGGCCTCCTTCGAGCCCCAGCAGTCCATCATCAACCAGGCTAACCACGGACTGTTCGAGTTCGTGCCCACTCTGCGCAACTATATCAGCGTGTTCACGGAATACCAGTTCAGCAAGTACACGCTCAACAGCTTTATCGTCGCTTTCGTGGCCATCTTCTGTTCCCTGCTCATCGGGCTTCCCTGCGCCTATGCCATCGCCCGGTTCAAGATGCGCAAGTCCAGCGTGGTGGTCCTGCTGGTGCGCATGATCCCCGGCATCTCCTTCCTGCTTCCCTGGTTCAGCATCTTCTCCGCCCTGGGCCTCAGGAACACCTACACCGCCCTGATTCTGTCCCACATGCTGGTGGCCCTGCCCTACATCGTGTGGATCATGATCCCCAACTTTGAGGCCATCCCCATGGAGCTGGAGGAAGCGGCCTGGATCGACGGCTGCAACCGGTACGGCGCGTTTCTGCGGGTCGCGGTGCGCCTGTCCACGCCGGGTATCCTGACCGCCACCCTGCTTGCCTTCATCTTCTCCTGGAACAACTTCATGTTCTCCATCGTGCTGTCCGGCCGCAGCACCACCACGTTACCGGTGGCCGTGTTCAACTTCGTGTCCTATGCCTACATCGACTGGGGCGGCCTGATGGCTGCGGCCTGCGCCATCACCCTGCCCATCGTGGTGCTGTCGCTGTGTCTGCAGAAGTACATCATCAGCGGCCTCACCGCCGGCGCGGTCAAGGGTTGACGCCCGACAAAACGCGAAAGAGCCGTACGCTGTGCGGCTCTGTTTATTGAAAAAACAGATATAGGAGGTTTTTGCGAGAATGAAAGCTCTCGTCATGCACAAGTATAAGGAACTGACCTACGAAGAGGTGCCGCGGCCCGAACCCAAGGAGGGGGAGGTTCTGATCCGTCTGAAGGCCTGCTCCGTCTGCGGAAGCGACGTCCACGGGTTCGACGGCAGCACCGGCCGCCGCAAGCCCCCCATCATCATGGGGCACGAGGCCTCCGGTGTCATCGCCGCCTGCGGAGAAGGGGTGAAATCCCACAAGGCGGGGGATCGGGTCACCTTCGATTCCACCGTCTACTGCAATACATGCGACATGTGCCGTAAGGGGCTGGTGAATCTGTGCGCCAATCGGCAGGTGCTGGGCGTGAGCTGTGACGAATACCGGCGGCACGGCTGCTTCGCCGAATACGTGACGGTGCCGGAATACATCCTCTATGACATCCCCGACAACGTGACCTACGTGCAGGCCGCCATGATCGAGCCGCTGTCCGTGGCGTATCACGCGGCCACCCGGACGAAGATCGGTCCGGGGGACACCGCCGTGGTCATCGGTGTGGGCACCATCGGCCTGCTCACGCTGCAGGTGGTCAAAAGCTTCGGCGTGAAGCAGCTCATTGCCGTGGATATCGACGACAAGCGGCTGGAGCTGGCCCGGCAGAACGGGGCCACGGACTGTGTCAATTCCCGGGATGCGGACGCTCTGGAGCAGATACTCAAGCTCAGCGGCGGGGGCGTGGACGTAGCTTTGGACGCCACCGGCATCGACGTCACGGTGAATATGGCCATCCGATCCGTTCACCTCAACGGCAAGGTGGTCCTGATCGGGAACCTGGCCCCCAAGGTGGACTTCCCCCTGCAGATTGCTGTCACCCGGCAGCTGAGCCTGTTCGGTTCCTGCGCTTCGGCGGGCGAGTATCCGGCGTGCCTCGAGCTCATCGCCTCCGGCCAGGTGGAGGTGGACAGCATGATTTCCAAGAAGGTTCCCCTGGCGGAAGGGAACCTATGGATGAACAAGATCTATAACCGGGAGGACGGTCTCACCAAGATCGTGTTCCTTTGCGACGAAGACCAGGCGTGAGGAGGAGACCATGGAGCGCATAAAAACAGCGGTCATCGGCCCCGGCAAGGTGGGGCATTTCCACGCCACAGCCTTCAGGGAGAGTCCCTACAGCGAGCTGGTGGCCTGTCTAGGCAGGAACCGGGAAAAAACGGAAGCCTTCGCCGCGCAGTACGGCATCCGTGCCTACACCGATCTGAAGACCATGGTGGAGGAGACGGGCGTGCAGGCGGTCGCCATCTGCACCCCCCACCCGGTGCACGCTGAATTGGCCGTGGATTGCTGCAATCTGGGTCTGCATATAGCCGTAGAAAAGCCCCTGGCGTCCTCCCTGGAGGATTGTGACGCCATCCTGGAGGCGGCCGAGCGGAACCATGTGGTGGGCACCACCATCTGCCAGCGCCGGTTCTACCGGCCGGCCATGCGGGTGAAAAAGGCCATTGACGATGGCAAGCTAGGTCGGCCCATCCTGGGCACGGTGAATATGCTGGGCTGGCGGGACTTGGCCTATTATCAGTCCGATCCCTGGCGCGGCACCTGGAAGGGCGAGGGCGGCGGCGTGCTCATCAATCAGGCTCCTCACCAGCTGGACCTGCTGCTGTGGTACATGGGCGAGATCGACGAGCTCTACGGCGTGTGGGACACTCTGAACCATCCTTATCTGGAAGTGGACGACACGGCCGCCGCCATCATTCGCTTCAAGAGCGGGGCTATCGGCAACATCGTGGTGAGCAACTCCCAGAACCCGGCCCTCTTCGGCAACGTCCGGGTCCACGGTGAGAACGGTGCCAGCGTGGGCGTGCAGACGGATGGCGGCGCCATGTTCATCGCCGGGGTCTCCGGCATCGCCGAACCGCCGGTGAACGACCTCTGGACTGTTGCCGGCGAAGAGGACATGCTGGAGACCTATAGGAAGGAGGACAGCGATTTCTTCAACAGCATCGATAGCATCCATTATTTCCATATCCAGCAGATCAATGACTTCCTTTCTGCCATTCGAGAAGGCCGCAAGCCCCTGATCACTCTGGAGGATGGGCGGCGCACCGTGGAGCTGATCACCGCGATCTATCGCTCCAATCGCGACAAGAAGCCCATCCGCTTCCCCCTGGTCCCGGAGCACGGCTCGGATTACGACGGACGATATGTCCGGCTCCGTCAGCCCTGAGCCACCAACCTTTGCCGGTTCTTTTCCCGGCGCATTCTGAAGGGAGCAGTATTGTTTCCTATGAAGAGAAGACTTTGATTTCTCTTCCGAGCATTTTGACTTAACCCGTTCCCCGGCGCACTCCACACTATGCCCGGGTAAGGGTAAAAAGAAAGGAGAAACCGCTTTGTTCAGCGGTGCGGCAGTGTGGAGACCTGCCGTAATGCCCGGAGGATATGACCGCTTCCGGGCGAGACGGGGACGCGAAGGCCGAACCGTCATGAGCAAAACCGATGGCAACCGTACAACTCAAGAACATCAAGAAGGTCTATCCCTACATCAGCGGCGAGCAGAAGAAGAGCAAGAAGAAGGCCGACCAGCCGGAAAAGAAAAAAGTCAACCTGCAGATCACGGACGAGGGCGTGGTGGCGGTCCAACAGTTCAGTTTGGACATCAAGGACAAGGAGTTCATCGTGCTCGTCGGCCCCTCCGGCTGCGGCAAGTCCACCACCCTCAGAATGGTGGCCGGTCTCGAGGAGATCACCGACGGTGAGCTGCTCATCGACGGCAAGCTGGTCAACGACATCCCGCCCAAGGACCGGGACATCGCCATGGTCTTCCAGAATTACGCCCTGTATCCCCATATGACCGTGTATGAGAATATGGCCTTCTCTTTGAAGCTCCGCCATGTGCCCAAGGCCGAGATCGACAAGAAGGTGAAGGAAGCGGCGGAGATCCTGGACATCACCCAGTATCTGAATCGTAAGCCCAAGGCTCTGTCCGGCGGCCAGCGGCAGCGTGTGGCCATCGGCCGGGCCATCGTCCGGGCCCCTAAGGTCATGCTCATGGACGAGCCTCTCTCCAACCTGGACGCCAAGCTGAGGAACGAGATGCGCGCCGAGATCATCAAGCTGAGGAAGCGCATCGACACCACCTTCATCTACGTGACCCACGACCAGACCGAAGCCATGACCCTGGGCGATCGGATCGTGATCATGAAGGACGGCTATATTCAGCAGATCGGCACGCCCCAGGAGGTGTTCAACCATCCCGCGAACCTGTTCGTGGCCGGATTCATCGGGATGCCGGTGATGAACTTCTTCGACGCGAAGCTGGTCCGGGAGGGCAGCAAGTACTTCGTGGAAGTGGGCGGCTACCGTCAGGAGCTCTCCGCTGAGAAGGAAGAGCGGCTCTACAACAAGGACGTGCAGAGCCAGGACGTCACGCTGGGCGTGCGCCCCGAGCACACGGACGTGGCGGAAGAAGGCGTCGCCGCCCGGGTGGACGTGGCCGAGATGATGGGCTCCTCCGTGCACCTGCACGTGAACGCCGAGGGCAGGGACGTGATCATCATCGTGCCCACCACGGACATGAAGGGCAACTACGAGATGGGCGACATAGTCCATTTCTCCTTCCAAGGCAACGTAGCCCACGTCTTCTCCAAGGAGACCGAGAAGAACCTGGAGTTCTGAACCATCATCGACTTTTTCATGCTAACCTCCTTAGCATCGCAGGAACGCTAGCCGGGGCAACCGGCTGGCGTCCGTTTTCACATAAATTAATAGCGATGCAAAAAGAATACGGCCGTTCGCCGCTGAGTCAGTTATCTCTACTCGTACCAAAAGCAGGGCATCCGAAGGGATGTCCTGTTTTTTGCCTTTTCAGCGGTGGTTGGATTTGAACGAGAGCGGTGCTCTGCGCGAACCGGCGGCGCATCCGCAAGATCGGAAAGGCGTATGAGCGCTTTACGGGGGAAGACCACGGGTTCGGGGAATCGAAGGCCGCGGGAAAAGCGCTATGATTATTTTGGTGCGGGACCAAGGAAAATGGCCGGAGCATCTTGACAAAGCGGCCGGGGAAAAGCTATAATTTGATCGTAGGTTTAGCGCTAAACTAAACCGGAAGAAACTCAGTGCACCATGGATAACCGTAGGAGGTATATCATGAAAAAGAGTTCCAAAGCCCTTGCTCTGCTGCTGGTGCTGTGCATGTTGATCGGCTGCGGCGGCGGTCAGCAGGAATCCGCTGCAACGGCTCCCGAAGCCCAGGCCACCCAGGCGCCTGAAGTCTCCACCGAGCTGAAGGAGGAGCTCAACGCCTTCTCCAGCGACGTCATCGATCCTAACCTTACCTGTACCATCACTTTGGGCAATTGGCCCCCCGACACGGCGGCCGCCTCCGAGATCGCGCTGTTCGAAGGGTACAAGGCCACCATGGCCAAGCAGTATCCCAACGTGACGCTGGTGCCCGACTACTATTCCTACACCCTGAGCAATTACGTGCCCATGGCCAAGGGCGGCACCGCCCCCAGCATCTTCCAGCCTCCCTTCACCGATCCCCAGCTGCTCATCAGCCAGGGCCTGGTGGGCGACGTGACGGACGCGCTGGCGGCCTGCGGCGCCCTGGACAAGTTCAGCCCCTCCTATCTGGAGATGCTGGCGGATTCGAACGGCCGCATCTACGGTCTGCCCCGGGACGGCTACGTACTGGGCATGCACATCAACATAGCCCTGTTCCGCGAAGCCGGGCTCATGACCGAGGACGGCCTGCCCATGTATCCCAAGACCCTCCAGGAGCTGGCGGAATACGGCCAGATCATCCGGGAGAAGACGGGCAAGGCAGGGTTGGTCTTCCCCGCCAGCGAGACCTACGGCGGGTGGCTCTTCACCAACATCGCCTGGAACTTCGGCTGCGTCGGTGAGAACGCCCTCGAGTATCAGGACGCGGACGGCCGCTGGGTCTGCAACTTCACCTCGCCCCAGGCCATCGCCGCCATGGAGTACATGCGGGATCTGAAGTGGAAGTACGATATCCTCAACGCGGACGCCACCACCACCGACTGGGCCGGCGCTCACTCCTCTCTCGGCACGGGCGAAGCGGCCATGAACTTCGCCGCCGACGATTCCGTGGACCAGCCCACCGCCAACAAGGGGCTGCCCTTGGAAGACTTCGCTCTGATTCCCTTCCCCGCGGGTCCCGAGGGCCGCTACGCCCTGGCCGGCGGCACCTGCTACATGTTCGCGCCCAACATCACCCCCGAACAGGCCACCGCGCTCATGGCGTACCTGAAGATCCTGGGCAAGCTCCCGTTCCTGGATGAGGACATCATCGCCGGCATGCGTTCCGACTACGCCGCCAAGCGGGATAGGGGGGCACCCGTGCTGCCCGCCATCAGCGCCTGGAACGATCAGGAGTACAACGACACCAAGAGCGCCATCATCCAGGAGTACTGCAACGTGGATATGCGCCTCTACAACGATTTCTTCGATTCCATCTCGGAGGGGACCATCTCCCTGAAGGCCGAGGAGCCCGTATTCGCCCAGCAGCTCTATCGGGAGCTCACCGCCGTGATCCAGCGCATGATCACCAGGGAGGGCGCGGACGTGATGAAGGCCATGAAGCAGGCCCAGGAATCCTTCCAGGAGTACCTGGACGACGAGATCAACAACAACTGATCGTGACCGTAAACATGCCGCCGGCGCTTTGCCCTGTCGGCATGTTTTTTCAAGTTTCTTAACCGGGAGGTGTTCGCCGTGAACCGTCGTTGGAAGACCTTCGCTGCCCGTGCCAAGCGGGGCGAATCGTTCAAAGCCTGGCTCATCATGCTGCCGGGGCTCATCCTCATGACCTTCTTCGTGTGGGAGCCGCTCCTCGAAAGCGTGCGCATGAGCCTCTACAAGACCGAGAACGTGGAGCTGGTGAAGTTCGTCGGACTCAAGAACTTCGTCAGCGTCATGGGCAAGGCCAACTTCACCCAGGCTCTGGTGAACACCTTCGCCTACACCTTCTGGTCGCTGCTCATCGGCTTCCTCCTGCCCATCGTCCTCGCCATGATCATCGGCGAGACGGTCCGGGGCAAAGGCGTCTTCCGCACGGCGGCGTATCTGCCCAACATGCTGCCGGGCCTTGCGGTCATCATCCTCTGGTCCGCCTTCTTCTCCGGGGAAAAATCCGGCGTGCTGAACATATTGCTGAGCAAGGTGGGGGTCTCTTCCCAGACCTATCTCACCCGGGCCAATCTGGTGATCCCCATCATCATCACCATCGCTACCTGGAAGGGGGCGGGGGCCACGGCTCTCATCTACATGGCCGCCATGGCCGGGGTGAACCCGGAGCTCTATGAGGCGGCGGCCATCGACGGGGCCAGCGTGTGGCAGCGGGTGCGGCACATCCTGCTGCCCTCCATCCGCAAGCTGGCCGGGACGCTGCTGATCCTTCAAATCATCTCCGTGTTCCAGATCATGTACGAGCCCATGGTCCTCACCAAGGGCGGCCCGGACAACGCCTCCCTGTCCCTCATGCAGCTCATGTGGCAGTACGCCTTCGGCGGCTCCATGGACTACGGCAAGGCGTCGGCCGTGGCGGTGATCGTCACCGTCATCCTGCTGGGCATGACGGCGGTGTATTCCTATTTCAACAACAAAGAGTCCGACTGGGACTGAGGGAAAGGAGGAAAAGCTCATGCATAAAAAGCAGCGTACCGGCGTGATCCGGGACTACGATATGCACTCCCTTTCCGTGCGGATCGGCTACGGCCTTATCTACGGCCTCTGTATCGTCATGATGGTCTTCGCCGTCTTCCCCCTCGTCTGGGTGGTCCTGGCCGGATTCAAGGATCTGAAGGAGTTCATGTCCAGCACGTCCCTGCTGCCCCGCTCCTTCGATCTTGGGTTGTTCCTCAAGACCTGGAACCAGCTGGGCATCGCCAAGAACTATTTGAATTCTCTCATCTCCGTGGTGGGCAGCGTGATCTGCGCCCTGATCTTCAACGGCCTTTTGGGCTACGGTTTGGCCATTTTGAAGCCCCGGGGCTACGGCGTGGTGAAGAAGATGGTCATGCTCTCGCTGCTGGTCCCCGCCACCATCAGCATCGTGCCCCTGTTCATGAACATCCAGCGGCTGCACATGGGCAACAGCTTCCTGCCGCTCTGGCTCTCCTACGGGGCCAACGCCATGTACGTGGTGCTGTTCATCCAGTTCTTCGAGTCCCTGCCCCAGTCCATGATCGAGGCGAGCCGCATCGACGGCTGCACGCCGCTGCAGACCTTCTTCCATATCGTGCTGCCGCTCTCCAAGCCCATCTGCGCCGTGGTGTCCATCTTCGCCATCAACGCCGCATGGTCCGACTTTTTGCTGCCGTACCTGGTGCTCCGGGGCGGTCCCCTGCAGACGGTGATGGTGCGGCTGTTCGTGTTCAGCACGGAGCAGACCGTCAACGCCGACACCATGATGCGGTCCGTGGTCTTCTCCATGATCCCGCCCATCATCCTCTTCGCCCTCTTCCAGAAGCAGCTGACGGAGAACGCCGTCTCTGCCGGCATCAAGGGCTGACAATTTCGACAAGTGAGGTCCCATCGTGGCAAAAGTTGCTGACATCTACTTCAAAACGGATCCCTGGAAGGTGATCGAGGAGGGCTTCGATCCCGCCTATTCCCGGGTGAGCGAGTCCGTCTTCTCCCTTGGGAACGAAAGCATCGGCGCCCGCGGCTTCTTCGACGAGGGCGGCGACGTAGACAGCCTCCGGGGCTGCTACACCAACGGGGTCTACGACATTGTACAGCTGCCCCGGTCCTACCGGGGGATCGTGGATAAGACCCACTTTATGATCCCCTCCGCAGACTGGCTGCTGACTTCCCTTACCCTGGACGGGGAGAAACTGGACCTTGGCAAAGTCCGCTTCCGGGACTTTCGCCGGGTACTGGACCTGAAGGAAGGGACGCTGACCCGGTCCTTCGTCTGGGAGACGGCGGCCGGGAAGGCGCTGAAACTCACCTTCCTGCGGTTTTTGGACATGGTCCATCGGGAGCGGGCGTACCAGCGCATCACCCTGGAGCCCCTGAACTTCTCCGGCGAGATCCTTCTATCCTCCGGCCTGTCCTTCAATGTCAGGCACGAGGGGCACAAAACCTGCTTCTGGGGGGACACCCGGATCGAAGCCGGGGCGGACAGGCTTTGCCTTCAGTCCCGCACCACGGCGTCCGAGCAGGAGGTCTTTGCGGGGGCCGTCCTGGATTTGCCCGCCGCGGGCGAGGTCGTGACGGGGGAGAAAACCGTCGGCCTCACGGCGCGCATCCCCCTTATGAAAGGACAGGCGCAGCGGGTGGAGAAGCGGGCCGTGATCCTCTTCGACGCAAGTCAGGGCGACGAGCTCTGGGCCCTGGGCCAAAAGGCTTTGGCGGAGAGCGCCGGCGTCTCCCTGGAGGAAGCCCTGCAGCGGCAGAAAGGGTATTGGGCCGGCTACTGGGCCGTCTCCGACATCGAGATCGAGCCTGCGTCCGACGACGAAAAGACCGTGGCGGCGGTGGCGGCGGAGCAGCAGGGCGTCCGCTTCTGCAGCTTCCAGCTGGCGCAGACCTATAACGGCGGCAGCATGCGCCACAACATCGGGGCCAAAGGCCTCACCGGCGAAGCCTACAACGGCCACGCCTTCTGGGATACGGAATCCTGCTGCCTGCCCTTCTACCTGTTCACCAATCCGGAAGCGGCGAAAGATCTGCTGCTGTTCCGCTACAACACCCTGCCCATGGCCCGGGAACGGGCGAAGATGCTGGATTGCCGGGGCGCCTGCTATCCCATCGCCACCCTGAACGGGGACGAAGCCTGCAACCTGTGGCAGCACGCCAGCCTCCAGCTTCAGCCCAGCACCGCCGTGGCCTACGGCATATGGCATTACGTGCACCTTACGGACGATCTTCCCTTCCTGTGGACATACGGGGCGGAGATGCTGCTGGAGATTGCCCGGTTCCTGAGGAGCCGGGTGGCCCGGGGCAGCCGGACCGGCTTATACGGTTTCTTCGGCGTCATGGGCCCGGACGAGTTCCACATGATGGTGAACAACAACGCCTACACCAACTACATGGGCAAGCGCACGCTGGAATACGCCGCCGATGCGCTGGATCGCATGCAGGCGGAACGACCGGCGGAATACGCCGCTTTGGCAAAAAAGACGTCTCTGGACGGCAGCGAGCTGGCCGACTGGCGTCACGTGGCCGAGCACATGTTCCTGCCCCAGGACGAGACCGGCCTCATCGAGCAGCACGACGGGTTCTTCGACCTGCCCCACACGGACATCGCCGCCGTGCCCCAGAGCGAGTTTCCCCTGTACGAGCACTGGTCCTACGACCGCATCTATCGGACGGACATGATCAAGCAGCCGGACGTGCTTATGATGCTGTACCTCTATAATTCCTCCTTCTCCCGGTCGGTGAAGGAAGTGAACTACAGCTATTACCAGCCCCGGACCATCCACGAATCCTCCCTTTCCCCGGCTATCCATTCCATCCTGGCGGCGGAACTGGACCGCATGGACGAGGCCGTGGACCTGTTCGGCTTCGCCACGCGGCTGGATCTGGACAACTACAACTGCAACACCCGGGAGGGGCTCCACATCACCAGCATCGCCATGGCCTGGGCGAATATCGTCTACGGCTTCGCAGGCCTTCGGAGTGATGGGGACAGGCTCTCCTTCGCGCCCCATCTCCCGGAGCGTTGGCGGCGGCTTTCCTTCTCCCTCACCTACAAGGGACGGATCCTGACCGTCTGCATGGAGCCGGAGCGGACCGTCATCCGCCTGAAATCCGGTGTGCCCATGGCGCTGGTGGTTTACGACGAATCCCATACGCTGGACGAAGGGGACCTGGTGATCCCCTGCCGGTAAGCAACTGTCTGCGGCATCCATCCGCTTCCTCCTTGCGGGTGGATGCCGCTTCCGTATCAGGAGAAAGACTATGAATCTTTGGACTTTGGAAAAACAGGGCTATGACCCAGGCAGCGTCGTGGACGACGGGAACCGCTTCCTCATCGCCAACGGCTATATGGGCGTCCGCGGCACGGTGGACGAGGCGGACAAGGGAGCCTTCCCGGCGGTGAACCTGGCGGGGGTCTACGATCGGAACGGGGACAAATGGCGGGAGCCGGTGAACGCGCCCAACGGCCTGTTCCTGCGCCTGTCATTCAACAAAGAGCCCATGGCCCTGCCCCATCGGACGCCCCGGAGCCACCGGCTCAGCATCGACTATCGGCACGGCATCTTTCGCCGGGAGACCGACTTCGGCCCGGTGCGCATCGTGAGCGAGCGCATGGCGTCCTTGGCTCAGCCCCACCTGCTGGCGTCCCGCGTTCAGCTTGCGTTCCGGGAAGCGGGGGAGGCGGAGCTGGCGACCGGGATCTCCACCGATATCTGGGACATCAACGGTCCCCATCTGTTCGACTTTCGATATGAGGCGGGAGAAACCCTGGCCTGCACCGCCGTCACCGGAGAAAAGGGGATCGAGGTGGCCGTGGCCCAGGCTATGAGCCGCGACTTCGACGGGGAAGAGAGCTTCTGCCGGGAGGAAAAGGGCATACTGCGCACCCTGCGATTCCATGCTGAGGCCGGGGAGACCGTCACCCTGTCCCTCTTTGCCGCCGTCTTCACGGGGCTGGACGGGGTAAGCCCTGTGGATGAGGCAAAGGCGCTGTGTCAGCAGGCGAAGGCGGCGGGCACGGACGCTTGCTTCGCCGAAAACGCCGCCGCCTGGGAAGCGGTGTGGGACCGGTGCGAAGCGGATATAGAGGGGGACGACGAGGGCGCCCTGGCCCTCCACGCCAGCCAGTATTATTTGAACAGCATCGCCCCCCGGCACCGGAACGATCTGTCCATCCCCGCCCGGGGCCTGTCGGGCCAGACCTACAAGGGGGCGATCTTTTGGGATTCGGAGATCTTCCTGTTCCCCATGTTCGTCCATACCCAGCCTGAGATGGCCCGTTCCCTCCTGCGCTATCGGATCGAGTCCCTGCCCGGGGCCCGGGAAAAGGCGACGGAGTACGGGTATCGGGGCGCCTTTTACGCCTGGGAGAGCCAGGAAGGGGGGCGCGAGGGCTGTACCGACTTCAACGTGGTGGACGTGTTCACCCATCGGCCCGTCCGCACCTACTTTCGGGACAAGCAGATCCACATCAGCGCCGACGTCGCCTACGCCATGGCCCAGTACTATACGATCACCGGCGACCGGTCCCTGCTGGAGGCGGGCGGCGCGGAGGTCATTTTAGAGTGCGCCCGGTTTTACCTCGGCCGCATGAGCCGCCAGCTGGATCGGGAGGAGGCGGACCTGCTGGACGTGATCGGCCCCGACGAATACCACGAGCGGGTCTCCAACAACGCCTTCACCAACGCCATGGCCCGGTACTGTTTGGAAAGCGCCCTGAAATTGAAGGAGATATTCGCCGACGAGCCGTCGTACCTGGCCGCGCTCACGCAGAAATTGGGCTATGAAAAGGACTGGGCCCTGCTTCCCGAGGCCGTCCGCGCCCTGCGCCGGCCGCGGATTCAAAACGGCGTATTGGAGCAGTTCGACGGCTATTTCGATCTGGAGGACTGTACCCTCGACGAAGTTCGCAGCCGCCTTAGAGACCCCCGGGAATACTGGGGCGGGGATCACGGCGTGGCCGGGACCACCCAGATCATCAAGCAGGCGGACGTGATCGCCCTCATGGCCCTGCTCCCGGAGGCCTTCACCGACGAGCAGGCGGCCGCCAACTATGCATATTATGAGCCCCGAACGGAGCACGGCTCCAGCCTGTCGGCCTGCATGTACGCCCTGACGGCCTGCCGCATCGGGCGGCTGGACAAGGCCTGGGAATTGTTTTTGAAGACCGCGTCCATCGACATGACAGGCGGCGGCAAGCAATGGGCCGGGGAGGTCTACATCGGCGGCACCCACCCGGCCAGCAACGGCGGCGCCTGGATGATCGCGGCGCTGGGCTTTGCGGGGCTGCGGGTCCGTCAAGGCATGATCGAGCTGCACCCCCGCCTGCCGGAGCAGATAGAACGCCTCCGCTTTTGCATGACGATCAATGGGGCTATCCATGAAGTAACGGTGACACACTCTGGGTATTCGATCAAGGCGATATGACCAAAAACATGATTGGGGATCGGCTTATTTGCACCGATCCCCATATACATTCTTGGCTTTTCTTTTTGCGCCGCTTTTTTCTTTTCACTTGAAAAGCGGTAAATATTTGCTCGATTTCTCTCTCAATACACCTCTATCTCCGCCGCCTGGGCCCCGCCGGTGCGGGAGGAGGAGTTCATGGTGAACACCACCTGTACGAAGGCCGCGTCCACAGGGTCGAAGTCGATACGGATCCGGTTCCCCGTGGCCGCGTCGAATTGATACTGTGCCGCGGGGGCCACCTCGGTGAAATTCTGCCCGTCTGCGCTCACCAGCACGGCGATCTCCTGCTTCCGGGGCTCCCAGATGGCGGAGGGGTTCAGCCGCACGGCCACGGTGGAGATCCTGTGGCTCCCGTCCAGCTCGATGGTCATGGCGGCGGGGAACCCTTTGCTCTCCCAGTAGGTGTCGGTCTTGCCGTCGTTCACGTTATCGGACACGTACACGTCCGTGTGCTCTCCGGAACGGATGGGCCGCTTCAGGGCGAAATTCTCGGTCTCGGGCATGGGGATGTAGTTGGCCTCCGGGTCCGGGAAGCAGGGCGGCCGCTGGGCCTTGGTCTGCTCCGGCGCGGCGACGACGGTGAGCCCCGGCTCCCCGGTTTCCTGCGCCTTAGCCGGCTGCAGATACGCCCACAGGCAGGCGATCAGGGCCAGGACGATCAATGCGATGAAGACGATGGTCAGTTTCTTTTCCATGGCTTGTTCCTCCTTACTCCACCGTGATGCCTTCGCAGAACTCGTTGACGGACAGGTTCAGTCCCTTGAGATCCTGCACGGCCTTGCCCAGGATGTTCACGTTCTTCAGCGTCACGTTGGTGATCCGGTGCGTTTCGTCGATGCCGCTGATGCGGGAGGCAGGCACCCGTCCGTCGGCGGTGTTCATTACCGTGAGGCCGTCGATGAGCACGCCGTCCACCGTCCCGTACTCGTCCTTCACCGTGGTCCAGCCGGACTTGTTCAGGTTCATCTCGATGAGCTCGTTGTTCCGGCCGTTGTCCCCCTGCATCATGGCGTTCTCCACCACGATGTTCCGATAGACGATGTCGTGGACAAAGGCGTCGTCGCTGTTGTGGATGCTGATGACGGGCTTGTGGAAGTTATAGAGGACGGTGATGTTCTCAAAGAGCACGTCGCTGATCTCCGGGTCCAGGGTGTAGCCCTTGTCCGTCTCGTAGCCGATCTCCATGGACTGGGCCAGGTCCGTCCACACCTGCATGTTCCGGAAGGTGATGCCCTTGGAGGAACCGGAATAGTTCTTGATGACCAGGCTGTCGTCCCAGGTCCGGGCGAAGCAGTTGGTCACCACATGGTCCGTACAGGACTGGAAGGTGAACCCGTCCCCGTTCTGCCGGCCGGAGATGATCTTCACGTTGTCCACGGTCACGTGGCTGGAAGCGAAGGAGTTGAAATTCCAGCAGTTGGAGTTCACCAGCATGATCCCTTCCACGGTCACGTTCTTGGAATGGTTCAGGTCGATGGGCACCCGGGCATAGGACCCCGCCTGGTTCCAGGCCGGATAGTCGCTGCCGTCGATCATGCCCCGGCCGCAGATGCGCACGTCCTTGGCGCTGTTCACGGACACGATGGAATGGAGCACCGCGCCGCCCGAGAGATACAATGTTTGACCGTCCTCCAAAACGACGGCGTCCATGGTCCACTCCCCGGGGCCGATGTAATAGACGTTGGGATCGTTGGGGTCGGGCACCTCCGTTTCAGGGGCGTTTGCGAAGATATGGGTGGCCTTGTTGACGCTGCCGTTATATACCACCGTGTACTGGCCGGGCTCGGTGATGGTGAAGCGTACGTGGCCGTCAGTCACCTCCGGCACGATGCCCCAGCTGGCGGGCATGACCTGGGCGCTCTCCACCGGCTTTTTGAGCCCGGGCATCTCGATGTCTATCTCCACCGTGCCGGAGAAGTCGAAGTAGGTCACGGGCGTGTCGCTGGGCTGGGTGTTGGCGTTCCAGATGTGCTCATGGTTCACCATCACGTCGTAAACGAACAACTCGTGGCCGTTGGCGGTGATTCGGGCGTTCGCGGAACTGGTCATGGTCCTGGGCCCTTCGTAGAGGGTGAGCACCGTCGCGGGCTCCGCCGGCGCTTCCGGCGCTTTCGCGCGGCGCGGCGCGTTGGGCGAAAGGATCATGAAAACGGCGAGGGCAAGCAGAAGAAGGGCCAGGATCCCCAAAACGATCAGGCGGGGCATGGCGGCGGACTTGTTGCTCATGGGTGGGCTCCTCCCTTTGAGATACGGAAGTTTAGCGTTAAACCTCTCTGAAAAGAATTATACAATAGGAAACGAAATCAGGCAAGAGAGAAAACGGCTTTTTCCCCCTGTTTTTTCTGGCCGCAGAGGGTCTCTCCCCCTCCACGGACACCCGAAAAATGCCCATATTCAGGCAGGTGAAACGCTAAATCCCGGCTTGACAGTACAGGGGGCAGATGCTATAATGAAGCCAAGATAGGTTTAACGTTAAACCTATTCGCAGATCGGCACGAAAACTCACAATACTTTAGGGAGGTCAAGCATGAAAAAGTTACTCGCACTCGTCCTCGCGGCCAGCATGATCCTTGCTATGGTTGCCTGCGGACAAACTGCCAAGCCTGCCGAGCCCGCTCCCGCCACGGAAGCGCCCAAGGCTGAAGAACCCGTTAAAGAGCCTGCCGTTACGGAAGCGCCGAAAGCGGCAGAGGAACCGGCCCCCGCTGCTGCCGATTCCTTCCTGTGGGACAATTTCGACGACCGTGACCCCAACAACAAGCCCGAGCTGGGCCCCAACGGTGTGAACATCTGGTGGGACAACTGGGCCAACCTCCGCGCCAAGAACGAGGACGGCGCCATCAAGCTGGACATGCGGCCCAAAGCCTATGATCCTGAGGACTACGAAAGCGAAGCCGACTACTTTGCCCACGCCGGCGACTGGATGGCCAACTGGGGCGAAGCCGTCAACATGTGGGCCCTGGACGGCATCTCCTGGTGCAAGTACCTGACCATTCGCATCAAGGGCGAAGCGGGCGGCGAGGAGACCAAGCTCGTCATGGACTGGCATCCCGAAGATTCCCGGTTCTTTGCGGCCCGGTTCTCTGACCTGGTCCTGAAGGACGGCAGCCATCCCGCCATCACCACCGAGTGGCAGGATCTGGTCATCGACCTGGAAGCTTCCGGCTTCCCCGGCATGACCAACGCCTTCCACATCCGCGCTTTCGACAAGTGCGTGATCTGGCTGGATGAGATCACCTTCTCCGAGCCTGTGGCCCCCATCGACGCCACCAGCCAGGAGACCATTCTCGCCGGCATCACCGTGCCCGAGACCGGCAAGCCCGGCGATTTGCCCATTGCCGAGTATCTGGGCGTGGAAGTCCCCGCCGCGGGCGAAACTCCCGCCGAGGAACCCGCCGCTGCAGAGTCTAAAGAAAAGCCCGCCCCCACGGTGGAAGTGGCCTATCTGTGGGACAACTTCGACGATCGCGATCCCAACGCCAAGCCGGATCTGGGCCCCAACGGCCAGAACATCTGGTGGGACAATTGGGCCAACCTCCGCGGCAAGAACGAGGACGGCGCCATCAAGCTGGATATGCGGCCCAAGGTCTTTGATCCGGAAGACTACGAGAATGAGGACGATTACTTCGCCCATGCCGGCGACTGGATGGCCAACTGGGGCGAAGCCGTCAACATGTGGGCCATCGAAGGCATCTCCTGGTGCAAGTATCTGACCATCTTCGTCCGGGGCGAGGTCGGTGGTGAGGAGACCAAACTCATCATGGACTGGCATCCCGAAGACGCCAAGTTCTACGCCGCCCGGTTCTCCGATCTGGTGCTCAAGGACGGCAGCCATCCCGTGATCACCACCGAGTGGCAGGAATTTGTCATCGACCTGGAAGCTTCCGGTTTCCCCGGCATGACCAACGCTTTCCACATCCGCGCCTTCGCACCCTGCGTGATCTGGATCGACGATATCGGCTTTGCGGAGCCCGTCGCCCCCATCGACACCGCCGCTGTGGTGGACGGCCTGACCGTGCCCGAGACCGGCAAGCCCGGCGACCTGCCCATCAAGGACTACCTGGCTGAGTTGGGCTAAGATAGCACCTGAAACCGTACCTGTGGGGGCAGCGCGTCTGTCCCCACGTTTTTTTCGGATTATGTCGTAAAATCAAGCTGATTCGCCACGGGAAACTTGAAAACTTTCCGAAAATCTGCTAAGCTGTTAGCCAAGATTTCTAAGGAGAAGCTGTCATGGTCACTTTGAAAGATATCGCTGCCGAAGCCGGCGTAAGCATCACCACCGTATCCAACGTGGTGCACAATCGAACGAGCCGGGTCTCCCCGGAGCGGGTGGCGAAGATCTGGGAGATCATCGAACGGGAGCAGTATGTGCCCAGCATGACGGCCCGCACCCTGGCTAACGCGGAATCCTCCATCATCGGCGTGATCACCCACATGACCCCTCAGAACACGGGCAGCACCATGAGCGACCCCTTCCTGGGCTCCTTCGTGGACGGCATCGAGAGCCGCACCCGAGCCGAGGGCTATTACCTGATGATCCGTTCCGTGGAGGACGCCCGGGCCCTGGACTTTCTGAGCCGCAGCTGGCGGCTGTCCGGCCTGATCTTTACGGGCATGTTCCAGGACGACTTCTTCACCTGCACCCAAAAGCTGGGCATTCCTTACGTGCTCATCGACAGCTACATCGACCAGCCTGACGTATACAACATCGGTCTGGAGGACGAGAAGGGTGGGTATATCGCCACGAAGCACCTCCTCGAGAAGGGCCATCGGACCATCGCCTTCGCTTCGCCCTCCATCCGGCCGGGCGGCGTGGTGGAAAAGCGTCTTTTCGGCTATAAGCGGGCGCTGGGCGAATTCGGCGTCGCATTCGATCCGGCCCTGGTGTTCACCCAGGAGATCACCGTGGAGGAGGGCCGCCGCCTGGGCGCGGCGCTGAGCAAGCGCACCGAGATCACCGGCGTCTTCGCCTCCGCCGACATCCTGGCCGCCGGCATCATGGCCGGCCTTCGGGAGCAGGGCGTGTGCGTGCCCCGGGATAAGTCCATCGTGGGCTTCGACGACAACTATCTCTGTCAACTCACCAACCCCAGCCTCACCACCATCCATCAGGACGCCGAGCAGAAGGGCATCCTGGCCACGGAAATGATCCTGGCGCAGCTTCGGGGCGAGCCCATCGAGCAGCGGTCCGTGATCCTGCCGGTCAGCCTGGTGGAACGGGAAAGCGTGAGGGATATACGCGAAACGAGGTAATTCCTTTGATACAAGCCATCATATTCGATTTGGACGGGGTATTGCTCTCCACCGACGAGCTGCACTACGCCGCCTGGAAAAGTGTTGCCGACGAGCTGGGCATCCCCTTCGATCGGCAGGTGAACAACCGTCTTCGGGGCGTGTCCCGCATGGCGTCCCTGGAGATCATTTTGGAGCACGGCGGCGTGGTCCTTTCCCCCGAAGAGAAGGAAGCCGTGGCCACCCGGAAGAACGACCGGTATCGTTCGTCCCTGATGACGCTGACGCCGGACGTTGTGACCCCCGAGGTGCGAAACACCCTCGCGGCGTTGAAGCAGCGGGGGCTGAAGATGGCCATCGGCAGCTCCAGCAAGAACACCAAGCTGATCCTGGAGCGGACGGACCTAAAGCGCTACTTCGACGCCGTTTCCGACGGGACCAACATCACCCGGTCCAAGCCGGACCCGGAGGTGTTTTTGAAAGGGGCCGCCTTTCTGGGCTTGTCCCCCGCCGTCTGCGCGGTGGTGGAGGACGCCGTGGCCGGCATCGACGCGGCCAACGCCGGCGGTTTTCTCAGCATCGGTATCGGCGACGCCGCCGGCTATGCCCGGGCGGATAAAAAGATCGCCAGCCTCTCGGAACTGCTCACGATCCTCTAATTAACGCAACTCCTTCTGTGCTTTGCCCCGCCTTCCTGCGGGGCGTTTTTGCATACCGAGCCCTCATAGCGGCGGGTATCGAGGCGGCTGGAGAAACGCTTGATGTGCTGTAGTGGAAGCGTTCTTTTCCAAGCCAGTCTTCACGAACCGTTCAAAGGCATCGTCTTCGCCGCCCGTGACCGCATGCACAACGCCCAGTGCCTGGCCGGTATGGCTTTCTCCAATGCGCTCCTGGGCATCGTCCACTCCATGGCGCACAAGACCGGCGCGGCGTTTGCGGATTACGGCGCCCACATCATCCACGGCGCGGCCAACGCCATGTATCTGCCGAAGGTCATCGCGTTCAACGCCAAGGACGAGACCGCCAAGAAACGCTACGGCGTGATCGTCGACTATATGGGCATTGCGGACAGGAACGCCTCCGACGACGAAAAGGTCGCGGCGCTCAAGAGCATACAAAGACGATTATTTGCTGGACATTTGCTGAGAAATGATGGATAATGAAATATATTTTTCGAAGCTGTTGGATCGAAGCAGAAGGGGGTATACATGGCGATAAAGATTATCGTTCCGATCGCGATCATCCTGGTGGCAGGCTTGTCCATCACCTTTATCCAGAAGCGTGCGAAAAATCGGTTGACATTGCATGGCCGGTATGTGCTGTAGCTGATCCGGCTGATCGTGATCCTGGCGTGCTTGGTGCGCCTGATCGATGTGATCGATCCTACGCTGGACATCAAATCGATCACCCTCGCAGGATCTGCCTTGGTGGTGGCGATCGTGGGCTTCGCGGCGCAGCCCGCCATATTGGATATCATTTGCGGCCTGCTGATCAGCAGTAACAAACCCTTCGAGATCGGCGACTGGATCATCGTGGAAAATCAAACGCCGGGGATCGTGGAGGACCTCACGCTGCGGCACACGGTGCTGCGGATCTACGATAACCTCAGGATCATCATCCCGAACAGCGAAATGAATTCCAAGATCATCACCAACACCAGCTACGGGATGAAGAATCGGCGCGGACTCCATCTTCAGTTCGCCGTCAGCTACGATACAGACATTCGCAAAGCTATGGATATCATCCGAGACTGCGTCGTGGCGAGCCCCTATACCCTGGGCGTCGAGGCGAACGTCTCCAAAACCGAAAGCTGATCGAAGCATCCGTATCGTGGGGAGTGTTCGCAACGGATCATGCGAACACTCTTTTTATATCCGCAAACGCGGCACGCCGCACCCGGTCCAAGGTCGGAGGCGGACGAAAACCTGTTTTTCTTGACAGGGGCGGAAGGATGGGGATATACTAATACAAACTGAATACAGCAGTCGGTGCCTTTGCCGCCGGGAAGGGGGCAAAGGGTAAAAGGGAAACAGGTGCAAGGCCTGTGCGATCTCGTCACTGTATGCGGAAGAGTCCGTCGGGCGCCGTTAGGCGCGGCCACTGGGAGACCGGGAAGGCGATGGGCGAAACGCCGCGAGCCAGGAAACCTGCCGTCTGCCGGGTACGGGAAAAGTCGTTTTTCCAGATCACGAGGGATTGATCGTGTACCATGCTCCCGTCTTGGGGCGCTCTTTACACGCAGTCTCTTTGCCAAACGGTAAAGAGCTTTTTTCGTGCCGTGAGTTTCGCTGATGTACGCATCACATACATCGGGGGACGCCGGGGCGTCCCGAGAATAGAAGAGGAGGAACCTATGAAAAGAAAGATCGCATTGTTTCTGGCACTGATCATGCTGGCCGCCGTCAGCGTGGTCGCCCTGCCCGCCTTCGCCGAGGAGGGCGAGGAACCCTCTGAAGCTGACAAGGAAGCCGCCGCCAAGGTGGCAGCGCTGATCGACGCCATCTACGTCCAGGAGCGCACCGAGACCACCGACGCAGACTGCGCCGCCGCCAAGGCCGCCTGGGATGCCCTGACCGACGCGCAGAAGGCGCTGGTGGAGGGCGAGGAAGCCGATCCCGACTACTTCGGCCGCGACACCGGCGACGCTTCTCTGGACGATCCGCGGAACGCCGACGGCATCGGCGAGAACGAGCTGCTGGTGGTTAGCTTCGGCACATCCTTCAACGACAGCCGGGCCGAGGACATCGGCGGCATCGAGGCGGCGCTGGAGAAGGCTTTTCCCGAGTGGTCCGTGCGCCGGGCCTTCACCGCCCAGATCATCGTCAACCACGTCCAGGCCCGGGACGGCGAGTTCATCGACAATATGGACCAGGCCCTGGAGCGCGCCGTGAAGAACGGCGTCAAAAACCTGGTCATCCAGCCCACCCATCTCATGCACGGTGCCGAGTACGACGAGCTGGTGGAATCCTTGGCCAAGTATGCGGACAAGTTCGACACCGTCGCCGTGGCTGAGCCCCTGCTGGGCAAGGTGGGCGCGAACGCCGCCGCCGTGAACAACGACAAGCAGACCGTGGCCGAGGCCGTGGTGGACGAGGCGGTGAAGGCGGCGGAGTATTCCAGCCTCCACGCCGCCGAGAAAGATGGAGCCGCCTTCGTGCTCATGGGTCACGGCACCTCCCACGCCGCCAAGGTCACCTATTCCCAGATGCAGACCATGATGAACGAGCTGGGCTATAAGAACGTGTTCATCGGCACCGTGGAGGGCGAGCCGGAGGAGACCGCCTGTGAGAACATCATTAAGGCTGTCAGCGAAGCGGGCTACACCAAGGTGTTCCTGCGGCCGTTGATGGTGGTAGCCGGAGACCACGCCAACAACGATATGGCCGATCCTGAGGATGAGGAATCCTGGGTGAGCATGTTCAAAGCCTCTGAGAAGTTCACCGACATCACCTGCCAGATCGCGGGTCTTGGACGGATCGAGGCTGTCCAGAAGCTTTACGTACAGCACGCCCAGGCCGCCATCTATGCCATGGCGCCCGCCAACGAGACCGACGCCGAGGCCGCCGCCCGGGTAGCCGCCCTGATCGACGCCATCTACGTGCAGGCCCGCACCGAGGAGACCGACGCCCAGTGCGCCGCCGCCAAGGCCGCCTGGGACGCCCTGACCGACGCGCAGAAGGCGCTGGTGGAGGGCGAGGAAGCCGATCCCGACTACTTCGGCCGCGACACCGGCGACGCTTCCCTGGACGATCCCCGGAACAAGAACGGCATCGGCGAGAACGAACTGCTGGTGGTCAGCTTCGGCACCTCCTTCAACGACAGCCGGGCTCAGGACATCGGCGGCATCGAGAAGGCGCTCGAGGCCGCGTTCCCCGGCTGGTCCGTGCGCCGGGCTTTCACCGCCCAGATCATCATCAACCACGTCCAGGCCCGGGACAATGAGTTCATCGACAACATGGATCAGGCCCTGGAGCGCGCCGTGAAGAACGGCGTGAAGAATCTGCTCATCCAGCCCACCCACCTGATGCACGGCGCCGAGTACGACGAGCTGGTGGAAGCGGCGGCCAAATACGCCGACAAGATGAACATCGTCATCTCCGAGCCCCTGCTGGGGCAGGTAGGCAAGGACGCCGCCGAAGTCAACACCGACAAGGAGACTGTGGCTAAGGCCGTGGTGGCCGAAGCCGTGAAGGCGGCTGGGTTCGAATCTCTGGAAGCTGCTGAAAAGGACGGCACCGCCATCGTGCTCATGGGCCACGGCACCGCCCATCTGGCGAAGGTCACCTATTCCCAGATGCAGACCATGATGAACGAGCTGGGCTATAAGAACGTGTTCATCGGCACCGTGGAAGGCGAGCCTGAGGAGACCGCCTGTGAGAACATCATCAAGGCCGTCCACGAGGCGGGCTACACCAAGGTCATCCTGCGGCCCCTCATGGTGGTGGCCGGCGACCACGCCAACAACGACATGGCCGATGCTGAGGACGAGGAGTCCTGGGTGAGCCAGTTCACCGCCTCCGGGAAATTCACCGACGTCCAGTGCCAGATCGAGGGCCTGGGCCGGATCGAGACCGTGCAGGCGCTGTACGTGGCCCATGCTCAGGCCGTCGTCGAGGAGAAGGGCCTGCAGGTGGCGGCGGCCGCCGCGCCTGCCGCAACCCTGGCCGACGGCGTCTACACCGCCGCCTTCAAGACCGACAGCAGCATGTTCAAGCTGAACGAGGTCTGCAAGGGTCAGGGGACCCTCACCGTGAAGGACGGCCAGATGACCATCCATATCACCCTGACGTCCAAAAGCTATGTGAACCTGTTCCCCGGCACCGCCGAGGACGCGCAGAAGGAAGGTGCGACGCTGCTTCAGCCCACCATCGACACGGTGGACTATAAGGACGGCACCGCCCCTGAGGAGGTCCACGGCTTCGACGTGCCCGTGCCCGTCATCGGCGAGGAGTTTGATCTGGCCACCCTTGGCAGCAAGGGCAAGTGGTACGACCACAAGGTCATCGTCACCGACCCCGTGCCCCAGGCGTAAGCCGAAAGGCACAGGCAAAACCTGCATACGAAGCGGCGCGGCGGCCCGAAAAAGCTGCCGTGCCGCATAGCTGTATTCAAAGGACAAGTTTTTTGGACGGAAAGGATGCTTTCAATGGGTAAAAAGACGTTGTGCATAGCGCTGGCCCTCCTGCTGCTGGCGTTCGCCGTGGGCTGCCGGAAGCAGGAAAAGGGTCTGGCGGACGGCAGCTATCACATCGCTGCCACACTGACCGGCGGCACGGGCAAGGCGAAGATCGCTTCCCCGGTGCAGCTCGCCGTAAAAGACGGAAAGATCACGGCCACCCTTATCTGGAGCAGCGCCAACTACGACTATATGAAGGTGGACGGCGTCCGCTACGACGCCGTGATCGAGGACGGCCATTCGGTGTTCACCGTGCCCGTAGCTTCCCTGGAGGAGCCTCTCCCTGTGGTGGCGGACACGGTGGCCATGAGCACGCCCCACGAGATCGAGTACACCATCACCTTCGATCCCGCCACCTTGGCGGCCGACGCGAAATGAAGACCCGGGGGAAAAAGATAGCCTGCCTGCTGCTCCTGGGCGTTCTGGCCCTGGGGCTGCTCTTGGGCTGCGGGGGCGAAAAATCGACAGCCGTCGAAGCCGCGGGTCCCGACTGGAGCACCCTGACCGTCCTGCGGCAGGTGCCCCTTTCTCACGCCAACCAGTTTTCTCTGACGGAATACGACCAGGGGTATACCCTGCTGGACATCCCCGCCAGCGGCCGGTTTCTGATCGTGCCCGAGGGGGCGGGGACGCCGAAAGGGCTGGACGGGGATATCGTGCCCCTGTACGCGCCCCTCGATCGGATGTATCTCGCCGCCACGTCCTCCATGGACTTCTTCCGGGCCCTCGGCAGCATCGGCAATATCCGCCTCTCCGGCACGGACGCGAACGGCTGGTACATCGAGGAAGCTCAGGCCGCCCTGCAAAACGGCTCCATGATCTTCGCCGGCAAGTACAGCGCCCCGGACTACGAACTGATCTTTTCGGAGAAGTGCGATCTGGCCGTCGAGTCCACCATGATCTACCACAGCCCCGAGGTGAAGGAGCAGCTTGAAAAGCTGGGCGTGCCCGTGCTGGTGGAGCGATCGAGCTACGAGGAGGACCCCCTGGGCCGCATGGAGTGGGTGAAGGTCTACGGAGCCCTGCTGGGGAAGCTCCCGGAAGCGGAAGCCCTGTTCGATGGGGAAGCGGCGGCTGTGGAACCGCTGATGGATCAGCCCAGGACCGACAAGACCGTGGCTTTCTTCTATATCACCACCACCGGCACCGTGAACGTGCGCAAGAGCAGCGACTACGTGCCTCGGATGATCCGCCTGGCCGGGGGCGACTACGTGTTTCCCGACCTGAACAGCGGCAGCGCTCTGTCCACGGTGAACATGACCATGGAATCCTTCTACGACGGGGCCAAGGACGCGGACCTGCTCATCTACAACAGCACCATCGACGGGGAGCTGTTCACCCTTTCGGAGCTCCTGCAGAAGAGCGCCTTTTTGAAGGATTTCAAGGCGGTGCAGACTGGGAACGTGTGGTGCACGGGCAAGAACCTGTTCCAGGAGCCCATGGGTCTCGGCAAACTCATACTGGACATACACCGGGTGCTGACGGACGAAAACGCGCCTGAAGAACTCACCTATCTGCATAAGCTGACGGAGGGCAAGTGATGGAGAAGCGGACACGGCTCATACTGGGCTTTCTGGGCCTGCTGCTGGGCCTGCTGGGGCTCATCGTCTGGAACGTCAACGCCGGGAGCGTCCCCGTGTCCCCGGGGGAGATCGTGTCCATCCTCCTGGGTCGGGGCGGCGACAACGCCGTCATCGTGGGCGGCATCCGCCTCCCGCGCATCTTCGCCGCGGCCCTGCTGGGCGGGGCCCTGGCCCTCTCGGGCTTTCTGCTGCAAACCTTCTTTGCGAACCCCATCGCGGGCCCCTTCATCCTGGGCATCTCCTCCGGGGCGAAGCTGGTCCTGTCCTTGACCCTCATCGGCTTCCTCTCCCGGGGCGTGGCCGTGGGGTCCGTGGCGCTCATTTTGGCCTCCTTCGTGGGGGCCATGCTGTCCATGAGCTTCGTGCTGCTCATCTCCTCCAAGGTGAAGCGGATGTCGCTCCTCATCATCTCCGGCGTCATGATCGGCTACATCTGCTCCGCCGTCACGGATTTCGTCGTCACCTTCGCCGACGACGCCAACATCATCAATCTCCATCACTGGTCCCTGGGCAGCTTTTCCGGCATCACCTGGGGGAACGTGGGCGTCATGGCCGCAGTGATCCTGCCGGCCCTTCTCATCGCCTTTCTGCTGAGCAAGCCCATCGGCGCCTATCAGCTGGGGGAGGTCTACGCCCAGAACATGGGCGTCAACGTCCGGGCCTTCCGGGCGGCGCTGATCCTTCTGTCCAGCGTCCTTTCCGCCGCGGTCACCGCCTTCGCCGGCCCCATCTCCTTCGTGGGCGTGGCGGTGCCCCATCTCATCCGCAGCATCTTCAAGACGGCCAAGCCCCTCGTCATGATCCCCGCCTGCTTCCTGGGCGGGGCGGTGTTCTGCCTCCTCTGCGATCTCATCGCCCGGACGGCCTTCGCGCCTACGGAGCTGTCCATCAGCTCCGTCACGGCCCTGTTCGGGGCGCCGGTGGTGATATTGGTCATGTTGCGGCGGCAGAAGGAAAACTTGTAAGGAGGGTCCATGGATACCTGGTATATTCGCACCGAGCATATGGACGTGGGCTACGACGGGGTGCCCCTGATCCGAGACATCGAAATCGGCGTCCGCCGGGGGGAGATACTGACCCTCATCGGCCCCAACGGCTCCGGCAAATCCACCATCCTCAAGAGCATGATCCGGCAGCTGAAGCTGCTGGCCGGCGTGGTGGTCCTGGACGGGCAGACCATGGCAGCCATGAAGGAGGGGGACATTGCCCGGAAGATGGCCATCGTCATGACCGAGCGTCTCCGGGCGGAGCTTATGAACGGCGAGGACGTGGTGGCGACGGGTCGCTACCCCTACACCGGCCGCCTGGGCATCCTCTCCAAGACCGACAGGGAGAAGGTCCGGGAGGCCATAGCCCTGGTCCACGGGGAGGACTTCGCGGACCGGCCCTTTACTCAGATCAGCGACGGCCAGCGGCAGCGGCTGCTCCTCGCTAGGGCGGTGTGCCAGGAGCCGGAGGTCATCGTCCTGGACGAGCCCACCTCCTTCCTGGACGTGAAGCACAAGCTGGAGCTGCTGGAGATCCTGAAGCGGCTGGTGCGGGAAAGGAACGTGGCCGTGCTCATGTCCCTCCACGAGCTGGACCTGGCCCAGAAGATCTCCGATCGGGTGGTGTGCGTGGCGAACAACGCTGTGGACCGGTGCGGCACGCCGGAGGAGATCTTCACCAGCGAGTATATCGAAGCTCTCTACGGCATGGAGAGCGGCAGCTACAACGCCCTCTTCGGCTCCCTGGAGATGGCCCGGGTGCCGGGCGAACCGAAGGTGTTCGTCATCGGCGGGGGCGGCCGCGGCATCCCCGTGTACCGGGCTCTGCAGCGGCGGGGGGTGCCCTTCGCCGCGGGCATCCTGGCCGAAAACGACGTGGACTATGCCGTGGCCAAGGCGTTGGCCGCCGAGACGGTGGCCGTGCCTCCCTTCGCCCCCATGGACGAAGGGGCCTTAGAAAAAGCTCGGGCGCTGATGGCGGGCTGCCAAAGCGTGGTCTGCTGCCTCTCCGACTTCGGCCCCCTGAACGAGGCCGACCGCATCCTGCGGGACGAGGCCGCGGCCCAGGGCAAGCTCCTGACGTTGGACCGGCTTTCCGACATTTGGACGGGAGGTGAGCCCCGATGAGCCTCTATGGCCTCACCGCCCTGTCCGTCTTCGCGGGCTTCGGCCTCGATTGCTTGCTGGGGGACCCCCTGAGCGCCGCCCATCCCGTGGTGCTCATGGGGAAGCTCATCTCCCTTTTGGAAAGGAGGCTTCGTCCCCGCTTTCCCGAAACGCCCCGGGGAGAACGGACGGCGGGGACCGTCATGGCTTTGATCGTGCCCCTGGTGAGCGGGGGCATCGGCTTTCTCCTGCTGCATCTTGCCTGGCGGGTCCATCCCTGGGCCTACTTCGCTTTGAGCGCCTTCCTCTGCTGGCAGTGCTTCGCCGCCCGGTGCCTCATGACGGAGGCGAAAAAAGTCGTTACCTGCCTGGAAACCCAGGGCCTCGCCGCCGGACGCCGCCAGGTAGCCATGCTGGTGGGCCGGGACACGGAAAACCTGAGCGAACCGCAGGTCGTCAAGGCCGCCGTGGAGACCGTGGTCGAGAACACCTCCGACGGGGTGGTGGCCCCCCTCTGCTGGATGGCCCTCTTCGGGGCCGCGGGCGGACTGTTCTACAAGGCGATCAACACCATGGATTCCATGGTGGGCTACAAGAACGAAAAGTATCTGCACTTCGGCCGTTTCGCCGCCAAATGCGACGATGCGGTGAACTATATCCCCGCCCGGCTGTCGGCCCTGGCCATGATAACGGCGGCCTTCCTGCTGAAACTGGACGGCAGGAACGCCTTTCGCATCTGGCGGCGGGATCGGCGCAACCACGCCAGCCCCAACTCCGCCCAGACCGAGTCCGCCTGCGCCGGGGCGCTGGGGGTACAGCTGGGGGGCAGCGCCAGCTACTTCGGCAAGCTCTGTGAAAAGCCCACCATCGGCGATCCGATCCGGCCCGTCGAGCGGGCGGACGTCCATAGGGCCTGCAAACTGATGTACGGCACCAGCGGCCTGCTGCTGGCCGTTTATGGCGTGATCCTGCTGCTGGGAGGGGCGCTGCTATGATTCTGGATCGGGGCTACGTCCATGGGGGCGACGTCTATTCCCGACCCGTCCGGCTGGACTTTTCCGCCAACGTGAACCCCTTCGGTGCGCCGGAGCCGGTGAAAGCGGCGGTCCGGGCGGCGGCGGACCAGGTCTCCGCCTACCCCGATCCCTACTGCGGCCCCCTGCGGGACAAGCTGGCGACCCTGAACGGAGTGGCCCGGGAGGACGTGATCTGCGGCAACGGGGCGGCGGAGCTGATCTACGCCTTCGCGGCGGCCCTAAAGCCCCAAAGCGCTTTGCTGCCGGTCCCCTCTTTCGCAGACTACGAGAACGCGTTGCTGGCGGCGGGCTGTGAGCCCGCGTTCTATCCCCTGCAGCGGGAGAACGGCTTTTTGATGACCGAGGATATTTTGAGCGCCGTCCGCCCCGGGGTGGAGCTGATCGTGCTCTGCTCCCCCAACAACCCCACGGGCCGGTCCGTGGAGAAGGGGCTGCTGCTGAAACTATTGGACCGGTGCCGAAAGACGGGGACCTGGCTGTTCCTGGACGAATGCTTCTTCGAGCTCACCGACGGGGACAAGGCTTTCTCCCTGGCGAGCTGCCTGCAGCCGGAGGATCGGGTGTTCCTTCTGCGGGCCTTCACCAAGGCCTACGGCATGGCGGGGCTGCGCCTGGGCTACGGCCTCTGCAGGAATCGGGATATGCTCCTTCGGATGTGTCGCCTTACCCAGCCCTGGAACGTGTCCGCCCCCGCCCAGGCAGCGGGGCTGGCGGCCCTGGACTGTCCCGCGTGGCCGGAGAACGCCCGGGCGCTGTTCCGGGAGGAGAAGCCCTATCTGGCGGAACAGCTGACCCGACTGGGTTTTGCCGTCCTGCCGGGGGACGCCAACTTTCTGTTCTTTTCCGGGGCGCCCGGCCTGCAGGAAACGCTGCTTAGCCGGGGCGTGCTGATCCGGGACTGCTCGAACTATCGGGGCCTCAGGCCCGGGGACTGCCGTATCGCCGTCCGCACCCGGGCGGAGAACGAGGCGCTGATGAGGGCCATAGAGGAGGCATGGCATGTTTGAAACGGGTATAGAGGGCCATTACGCCCTGGTGGACGGGAAAAAACTCCGCTACGGCTACACCACCGGCACCTGCGCGGCGGCGGCGGCCAAGGCGGCGACATTGCTGCTGCTCACGGACCGGGCTCCCGCAGCGGTCAGGATACACACCCCCAAGGGCATCGAACTCACGCTGCCCGTGGAGGAAGCGGTTCGGGCGGGGGACGCGGCCCGCTGCACCGTCCGCAAGTTCAGCGGCGACGACCCGGACGTGACGGACGGGGCGCTGATTGCGGCGACGGTATCCGTTTCCGCTGCCCCCGGCGTCCATATCGACGGCGGCGAGGGCGTGGGCCGGGTGACCAAGCCCGGACTCAAGGTGCCCGTGGGTGCGGCGGCCATCAACCCCGGCCCCCGGGACATGATCGAACAGGCCGTCGGCGAGGCTTTGGAAGAAACGGAGGCCGTGGCGGGCATCGACGCGGTGATCTCCGTCCCCGAGGGCGCGGCCCTGGCGGCGAAGACCTTCAATCCGAGGCTGGGCATCGTGGGGGGCATCTCCATATTGGGCACTAGCGGCATCGTGGAGCCCATGAGCGAGGAGGCTCTCGTCGACAGCATCCGCCTGGAGATACGGCAGCGCAGGGCGCTGGGGGAAAAACGGCTGATTTTGGCCCCCGGCAACTACGGTTTGGACTTTCTGCGGGACACCATGGGCGTTTCGGAGGAGCGGATCGTCAAGATCTCCAACTATGTGGGAAAGGCCCTGGACGCGGCGGCGGAGGCAGGCTTCGCCGAAGTGCTGCTGGCGGGCCACATCGGGAAGCTCGTCAAGCTTTCCGGCGGCATCATGAACACCCATTCCCGGGAGGGGGACGGCCGGGCGGAGCTGATGGCCGCCTGCGCCCTCAGGGCCGGCGCCGACGGGGACACGGCCCGGGCCATCCTGGACTGCGTCACCACCGACGGGATGCTGCGCATTTTGCGGGAGAAGGGGTTGCTGGACGCGGCCATGGAGAGTATGGCCCGGCGGATCGACCTATATGTGAACGCCCGGGTGAAAGGGCTTTTGACCGTGGGCGTGCTGGTGTTCTCGGACGGCTACGGGCCGCTGTGCGCCACGGCTGCGGCGCAGGAATGGCTGAAAACAAGTTTGAACGAAAAGGAGAAGGAGCTATGATCCATTTTGTAGGCGCGGGCTGCGGGGCGGCGGACCTGATCACCCTGCGGGGCAAAGCCCTGCTGGAGCGGGCGGACGTCATTATTTACGCCGGTTCCCTGGTGAACCCGGCGCTGCTCGATTATAAAAAGGAAAACTGCCGGGTCTACGACAGCGCCAGGATGACCCTGGAGGAGGTGCTGGCCGTTATGCAGGACGCGGAGGCGGCGGGCTTTGATACCGTGCGGCTCCACACCGGCGATCCCTGCCTCTACGGGGCCATCCGGGAGCAGATGGACGAATTGGACAAAAGGGGCATCGCCTACGACTATTGTCCCGGCGTCAGCGCCTTTTCCGGCGCGGCGGCGGCGCTGAAGATGGAGTATACCCTGCCGGGCATCTCCCAGAGCGTCGTCATCACTCGCATGGCGGGCCGCACGCCCGTTCCGGAGCGGGAGAGCGTCCGCTCCTTCGCCGCCCACGGGGCCACCATGGTCCTGTTTTTGAGCGCGGGGCTCCTTGAAAAGACCCAGGCGGAGCTGCTGGCGGGCGGCTATGGGGAGGACACCCCGGCGGCCATCGTCTACAAGGCCAGCTGGCCGGACGAGAAGACCTGCCTCTGCACGGTGGGGACCTTGGCTCGATGCGCCAAAGAGAACGGCATCTCCAGGATCGCCCTGATCGTCGTGGGGGACGCGGTGAAGCAAAGCGGCTACGCCCGCTCCAAGCTCTACGATCCCGCCTTTTCCACGGAATACCGACCCGCCAAGGAGTGATCCCATGACCGTCTGGCTCATTTCCTACACCGCCCGGGGACGGGCCCTGGCCGCCCGAGCGGCGGATATTTTGAAGAGCGAAGGCCACGGGTGCCGGACCTTCGCCCTGCCCAAGTTCGCCCAGGAAGGGGACGAAACCCTGACCCTGTCCGCAGCGGATTGGGCCGGGCAGGGCTTTGCTCAGGCGGACGCCCTCGTCTTCTGCTGCGCTGCGGGCATCGCCGTCCGGGCCATCGCCCCCCATGTGCGGGACAAGCGGACGGACCCGGCGGTGCTGGTGCTGGACGAAGGGGGGACCTTCGTGATCCCCCTGCTCTCGGGGCATCTGGGCGGGGCCAACGCGTTGGCGCTGGACCTGGCGGACAAGCTCTCCGCCACCCCAGTTTTGACCACGGCCACGGACGTGAACGGCCTTTTCGCCGTGGACGTGTTCGCCAAAGGGAACGACCTGTATATCGAGGACATGGCTTTAGCCAAGGCCGTGTCCGCCGCCCTGCTGGCCGGGGAGAAGGTGGGCTTTCGCGCCGATCTTTCGGTGGAGGGCGCGCTGCCCAGGGGCCTGACTGAGGGCGACGCCCCGCTGGGCATCTATGTTTCAGCCGGAACGGGCGCGCCCTTCCCCCGCACCCTGCGGCTGATCCCCCGGCGTTATGTGGCGGGCCTCGGGTGCCGCCGGGGCAAGAGCGAAGGGGAATTGGAAATTTTTTTGCTGGGAAACCTGGAAAAAAACGGCGTGGGGCTCTATGAACTCAAAGCCCTGGCCAGCATCGATCTGAAGCGGGACGAGCCCGGCCTGACGGCCCTTGCGGACAAGCTGGGCCTGCCCTTTCTGACCTATTCGGCGGAAGAACTGAAAGCCGTCCCCGGGAACTTCACCCCCTCGGCCTTCGTGAAAGAAGTGACGGGGGTGGATTCTGTTTGCGAGCGGGCGGCGGTGCTGGCCTCCCGCGGCGGGCTGGCGGTAAAGAAAATCGCGGAGAACGGCATGACCTTCGCTCTGGCGAAGAAGGAGGAGGCGATCCGGTTTGAGTAAACTGTACGTGGTGGGCATCGGCCCCGGCAAGATGGAGGGCATGACCTGCGAGGCGGTCCGGGCGCTGGAGGAGAGCGACGTGATCGTGGGCTACACGGTCTACGTGGACCTGGTGAAGGAGCATTTTCCGGGCAAGGCCTTTTTGACCACCCCCATGCGCCGGGAGGTGGAGCGGGTGGAGCTGGCGCTTAGCGAGGCGGCGAAGGGCAAGACCGTGGCCATGGTCTGCAGCGGCGATCCGGGGGTTTACGGCATGAGCGGCCTTTGCGAGGAGCTGGCGGCGAACTATCCCGGCGTGGCGGTGGAGACGATCCCCGGCGTGTCCGCGGTCCTCAGCGGGGCGGCCATACTGGGGGCGCCCCTCATGCACGACTTCGCCGTGATCAGCCTGAGCGACCTGATGACCCCCTGGGCCGTCATCGAAAAGCGCCTCAGAGCGGCGGCTGCGGCGGACTTCGTCCTCTGCCTCTACAACCCCTCCAGCCACAAGCGGAAGGACTATCTAGCCCGGGCCTGCGACGTCGTCCTCATGTCCGCGTCCCCGGACACCGTCTGCGGCGTGGCGCAGAACATCGGCCGGGATGGGGAGAACACCCGCATCATGACCCTGAAGGAGCTCAGGGATACCCCGGTGGATATGTTCTCCACCGTCTTTATCGGCAACTCTCAAACGAAGGTCGTCGGGGGCAAAATGGTGACGCCCCGGGGGTACGACCATGACTAAAGTGCTGCTGTTTGCGGGCACCACCGAAGGGCGGCAGATCGCCGAAGGGTGCCGGGGGAAGGAGATAGACTTGACTGTCAGCGTGGCCACGGCCTACGGGGAGACGCTGATCGAAGGGGCGGACAACGTGCGCGTGATCTCGGGCCGCAAGGATGGGGACGGGATCGCCGCCCTGATCCGGGACACGGGGGCGGAGCTGGTGATCGACGCCACCCATCCCTACGCCGCGGAGGTCACGAAGACCCTGAAAGCGGTCTCAGAGCAGGCGGGCGTGGCGTATCTGCGCGTCCTGCGCCGGGAGGACCACGAGGATTTGACGGGCTGCGTCCTGGTGAACGACACCCAGGGGGCCGTGGACTATCTCAACGCGACGGAGGGGAACGTGCTTTTGACCGTGGGCAGCAAGGAGCTGGCCCGGTATACCGCCGTGAACGATTGGCAAAACCGGCTCTTCGCCCGGGTGCTGCCCCTGCCCGCCTCCGTGGAGATCGCCTTTCGCCTGGGCTTTACGGGGAGCCGTCTCATCTGCATGCAGGGACCCTTCACCGAGGCCGTCAACGAGGCCATGCTGCGGATGCTGGACTGCCGGTATCTCGTCACCAAGGACACCGGCGCGGCGGGAGGCTTCGGGGAGAAGATCCGGGCCGCCAGGGCCTGCGGCGTCATGCCCGTAATCGTCCGCCGGCCTCTTTTAGAGACCGGGATCGGCGTGGACGAGTGCCTTGGGCTGCTGGCGAAACGCTGCGGCTGGGCGGCGGACACGAAAAAGCGTATCACCATATTGGGCGTGGGCATGGGGGATGCGGGCACCCTGATCCGGGCTGCCGAAAAGGCCTGCCGGGAGGCGGACCTGATCGTGGGGGCCAAGCGGGTGACGGACGCTCTCAGCGCCTTCGGCAAGCCCACCCAGAACGCCGTGGCGGCCAAGGATATCGAAGCCATCCTGCGCACCGCGCCTGCTGAAAACATCGTGGTGGCCATGTCCGGGGACACGGGCTTTTACAGCGGGACCAAGGGCCTGCTGCCTTTGATCCGGGACCTGGAGCCCGTGATTTTGCCCGGCGTCTCTTCCATATCCTGTTTCGCCGCCAAGGCGGGCGTGAGCTGGGACGACGCCCTGCTCCTCTCCGCCCACGGAAGAACCTGCAACTATGTGACGAAGATCCGCCGATCCCCCAAGACCATGGTCCTGGTGGGCGGGGATAGGGGCGTGACAGATTTACTGACGGCCCTCAGGGACAACGGTCTCGGGCACCTTCCCGTGACGGTAGGCGAAAACCTGTCCTACCCCAATGAAAAGATCACCCGAGGCACCGCCGGGGAGCTGGCGGCAGGGATCTTCGCCCCCCTGTCCCTTGTCCTGGTGGAGAACCCGGACGCCCGGAGCGCCGTCCTTGTACAGGGTCGCCCCGACGGGGATTTTATCCGGACCGAGGTGCCCATGACCAAATCCGAGGTCCGAGCCGTGACCCTCAGTAAGCTCCGCCTGACGAAAAGCGCTCTTTGCTGGGACGTGGGGGCCGGCACCGGCTCCGTCTCCCTGGAGATGGCGGAGGTTTGTGAGGACGGCCAAATCTACGCCGTCGAGCGAAAGCCCGAGGCCTGCGCCCTCATCGAGCAGAACAAGAGGCATCTGGGCGTCACCAACGTCACGGTAATCCAGGGGACCGCCCCGGACGCCCTGCGGGATCTGCCCGCCCCCACCCACGTGTTCATCGGCGGCAGCGGCGGGGAGCTGAAAGAGATCATGGCCCTGGCCCTCGAAAGGAATCCCGCCGCCCGGATCGTGGTGAACACGGTGACGGCGGAAACCTTCGCCGCGGCGCTGGACGCCGTGAAGACCCTGCCCGTGAAGGACGTGGAGATCGTGGAGCTTTCCGTGTCCCGGAGCCGAAAGGCGGGCGGATATCACCTGATGACCGCCCAGAACCCGGTGTACCTCTTCTCCTGTCAGGGAGGGAAAAGGGATGAATAGCCCCCGCCTCCTGTTCGCCGCGCCCTCTTCGGGCAGCGGCAAAACCACCGTCGTCTGCGGCCTGCTGCGGGCGCTCAAAAACCGGGGCAAGGCGGTCCGGGCCTTCAAATGCGGGCCGGACTTCATCGACCCCCTGTTCCACGAGACCGTGGTGGGTGTGCCCTCGGGGACGCTGGACTTGTTCTTCACCCCCGCAGATCAGCTTCGACAGCTTTTTTGCCGCCATGCCGCCGGGGCCGAGATCAGCCTGGTCGAGGGGGTCATGGGCTACTACGACGGCCTGGGAGCCGCCACGGACCGGGCCTCTTCCTATGCCGTAGCCAAGGCCCTGGACGCTCCCGTAATTCTGGTGGCGGACAGCCGGGGCCAGAGCCTTTCGGCTTTGGCCATCCTGGAGGGCTTCCTTCGGTTCCGGCCCGACAGCCGCATCCGGGGCGTGATCTTCAACCGCATGAGCGAAAGCGTGTACACCGCCCTGAAACCCCAGGTGGAAGCGCTGGGCGTCCGGCCCCTGGGCTACGTGCCCAAGGTCCCGGAGCTGATGATCGAAAGCCGGCATCTGGGTCTTGTGACCCCGGGGGAGATCGAAGATTTGGGGCAGAAGCTGGACGCTTTGGCCGCCCTGCTGGAAAAGACGGTGGATATGGACGGCCTCCTGGCCCTGGCCGGGTCAGCCCCGGCCCTGGACGCGCCCCCTGCGCCGCCTATCCCGTCCATGCCCCGGACGAAAATCGCCGTGGCCCGGGACGAGGCCTTCTGCTTCCTGTACCGGGACAATCTGGATCTGCTGGGGGACTGCGGGGCGGAGCTTCTGTTCTTCTCCCCCCTGCGCGACGCCGCCCTGCCGGAGGGAGCTCAGGGGCTCATTCTTCCCGGCGGCTACCCGGAGCTGTACGCCCAGGCTCTGTCCGAGAACGAGCCCATGCGCCGAAGCGTCCGGGAAGCCGTCCAAAGGGGCCTTCCCTGCCTGGCCGAGTGCGGCGGGTTCCTGTATCTGCACCGGGAGCTGGAGGACATGGCGGGCCGGCAGTGGCCCATGGTCGGGGTACTGGACGCCCGGGCCTATCGGACAAATCGCCTGGGCCGCTTCGGCTATATCACCCTGACCCCCAAAGGGGACACGGCCTTTCTCCCGGCGGGGGAGAGCATCCGCGGCCACGAGTTCCACTATTTTGAAAGCGAATCCTGCGGCGACGCCCTCCGGGCCCAAAAGCCCGCGGGGAGCCGGGCCTGGGACTGCTGCCACAGCCGGGGAAACCTGCTCATGGGCTTCCCGCATCTCTACTATCCCTCGAACCCTCAGATGATAGAACGTTTCCTGCGCGCCTGCGCCAAGGAGGTATAGATGGCTAAACCGATTATGATCCAGGGCACCATGTCCAACGCGGGAAAGAGCCTCATTGCGGCGGGCCTGTGCCGGGTGTTCCGCCAGGACGGCCGCAAGGTGGCCCCCTTCAAAGCCCAGAACATGGCCCTCAACTCCTTCATCACCCGGGAGGGATTGGAGATGGGCCGGGCCCAGGTGGTCCAGGCAGAGGCGGCGGGGGTGGAGCCCTCGGTGCTGATGAACCCGATCCTTCTGAAGCCCACCAACGACATGGGCTCTCAGATCATCGTGAACGGGGAGGTCTGGGGCCAGATGAGCGCCCGGGAGTACTTCGCCGTGAAGCGGCAGCTGCTGCCCGAGGTCATGAAGGCCTACGACGCCCTCTCCGCCCAAAACGACGTGATCGTCATCGAGGGGGCGGGGAGCCCGGCGGAGATCAATTTGAAGAACGACGACGTGTTCGTGAACATGGGCATGGCCCGGGCGGCCAAAGCCCCCGTGCTCTTGGTGGGGGACATCGATCGGGGCGGGGTCTTCGCCCAGCTCTACGGTACCGTGGCCCTGCTGGAGGAAGCGGAACGGGCCATGGTGAAGGGCGTGATCATCAACAAGTTCCGGGGGGACGAGCGCATATTGACCCCCGGCCTCCGGCAGCTGGAGGACCTCATCCACATCCCCGTGGTGGGGGTGGTGCCCTACGTGCGGCTGGACATCGACGACGAGGACAGCCTTTCCGAGCGCCTCACCAACAGGGCGGCGAAGCTCGTCGACATCGCCGTCATCCGCCTGCCCCGGCTCTCCAACTTCACGGATTTCCGCGCCCTGGAGGCGGTGGAGGGGGTGTCGGTCCGGTACGTGGGGAAGACGAGCGAATTCGGTGAACCGGACATGGTCATCCTCCCCGGCACCAAGAACACCATGGCGGACCTTCTTTGGCTCCGGCAAAGCGGCCTGGAGGGGAAGGTGCTGCGCTTTGGTCACGCCGGCGGCCCGGTGCTGGGCATCTGCGGCGGCTATCAGATGCTGGGGGAGGAGCTTTCCGATCCCCTGGCCGTGGAGCAGGGAGGGACGCTGCGGGGCATGGGCCTGCTGTCCGTCAAAACCGTCTTCACGAAGGAGAAGACCCGCACCCGGGTTTCGGGCGCCTTCGGACCTGTGGGCGGCGTCCTGTCGGCCCTGTCCCGTCAGCCCTTCGAAGGGTACGAGATCCACATGGGCGAAAGCGAGGGCGGCGCGCCTTTGACCGGATTCACGAACGAACTGTCCGGGCAAGCCCGGCAGGACGGCTGTCAGCAGGGGAACGTCTACGGCACCTACGTCCACGGCATACTGGATCACGACGATGTGGCCGGCGCCATCGTCAGGGCGCTGGCGGAGAAAAAGGGCGTGGACCCGGCGCTCTTGGGCCGCATCTCCGGGGAGGAGCATAAGCAGCGGGAGTACGACCGGCTGGCGCAAACCCTGCGGGAGCACATGGACATGGAGAAGATCTATCGCATTTTGGAGGAGGGCATCGCATGAAGATACTGAATCTGCCGCCCATGGAGATCGAAAAGGAGAGCTTTCGCATCATCACGGCGGAGCTGGGGGACCGGCCCCTGGACCCGGAGCAGGCGCCCATCGTCAAGCGGGTCATCCACACTACGGCGGACTTCGACTACGCCGACAACCTCTATTTTTCCCCGGACGCCGTGGCCCTGGCGAAGGCCGCCATCCGGGGCGGGGCGACCGTCGTCACCGATACCCAGATGGCTCTGGCGGGCATCAACAAAAAGACCCTGGCCCGCTTCGGCGGGGAGGTTCGCTGCTTCATGTCGGATGAGGACGTGGCCGCGGAGGCGAAGCGCCTGGGCGTCACCCGGGCCCGCATCTCCATGGACAAGGCGGCAAAGCTGGGCGAGAACGTGATCTACGCCGTGGGCAACGCGCCCACGGCCCTCATCCGCCTGCGGGAGCTCATCGACGGGGGGTATCGGCCCCGGCTCGTCATCGGCGTGCCCGTGGGCTTCGTAAACGTGGTGGCCTCCAAGGAGCTTATCCTTCAGTCGCCCGTCCCCTGTATTGTGGCCCGGGGCCGCAAGGGCGGCAGCAACGTGGCTGCCTGCATCGTCAACGCCCTTCTCTACGCCCTGGATCCCGCCCGGGGCAGCTGAAAAACGGCTGAAACCAAGGGGATGTTCAAAAACCAATTTCGGTTTATGAACATCCCCTTTGCTGGTGTGCAGGTTCGTTTGGTTTCGTCAGCGAAGGATCGCCTCGGCGGTCGGGGCCACGTAGTTCTCATTGACCATGTTGAAGACGACGCCGTCGTAATCGAGGCGGATGACGCCGTTCTCCAGCGTGCCGTCACAGTCGATGCCGCCGCCGTTCACGTGGAACTTGGTGCCTTCCAGGGTCCATTTGCCGCTGGCGGATTCGCCGTCGGCGGTGAGCTTGCACTTGCCGCCGGACTTGAGCTCGATGGAGAAGCCTTGCTCGAAAAACTGATTCACTTCCACGGTGAGGCCGCGGTATTCGGCGGTCTTGGCCGTGTACACGCCCAGGTTGGGATCGTTTTCGTCGCCGCCGGACGAACAGCCCACGAACGACAGCAGGAGCAGCGCCGCCAGCATAAGGGACAGGATCTTTTTCATGGTTCGGTTCCTCCTTTTCTCGGTTGTATTGCATCGCTTACAATGCAAGTATACCAGCTTTTCTTGAAAAAAACAAGGACGATCCCAGGCTTCCGGCCCGCGAATGCCTCTGTACAAACCCCTCGCCGCCGTGATATACTTATCTTTACTACAGCGAGGCAGCGGGCACAGGGGCACAGCGTGACGAACATTCGAAAATACTTCTCCCGGCGGGACGTGGACATGACCAAGGGCAACGTATACGCCCTTTTGATCGAGTTCGCTATCCCGCTGCTTTTGGGGAACCTGTTCCAGCAGCTCTATAACACCGTGGACACCTGGGTGGTGGGGAACTACGTGGGGAAGGAAGCCTTCTCCGCCGTGGGCACCGTGAACCCCATCATCAACATGCTCATCGGCTTCTTCATGGGCCTGTCCGTGGGCGCGGGCGTGGTCATCTCCCAGTACTACGGGGCCAAGCAGCTCGAAAAAGTCAGCGACACGGTCCACACGGCGCTGGTCATGACCGCCGTGCTGGGAGTCGTTTTCACCGCCATCGGCGTATCCATGACGCCGGTGATGCTCCGGTTCATGAAGACGCCCGCCGAGGTGTTCCCCGAGGCGCAGCGGTATCTGACCATCTACTTCTCCGGCATCTTCGGCCTCATGCTCTACAACATCGGTGCGGGCATCCTCCGGGCGGTGGGCGACTCCCAGCGGCCCTTCTACTTCCTGGTGCTGTCCGCCAGTTTGAACATCGTGCTGGACCTTCTCTTCGTGCTGGCGTTCCATATGGGCGTGGCGGGCGTGGCCTACGCCACCATCCTTTCCCAGGGGATCTCGGCCCTGCTGGTGCTCCTGGTGCTCCTGCGGGCCGACAACTGCTGCCGGGTGCAGGTGAGGAAGCTTCGGATGCACTGGGACGTGCTGAAGAAGATCGTCAAGGTGGGCATCCCCGCCGCCGTACAGATGGCCATCACCTCCTTCTCCAACGTGTTCGTCCAGTCCTACATCAACTACTTCGGGGCGGACTGCATGGGCGGCTGGACCGCCTATACGAAGATCGACGCCTTCCTGTTTCTGCCCATGCAGAGCGTGGCCATGGGCGCCACCACCTTCGTGGGCCAGAACCTGGGGGTCAACGACGTACAGCGGGCCCGGCAGGGGGTCAGCGCGGCCTTGCGGATATCCGCCCTCATCACCGTGGCCCTCATGGTGCCGGTGGTGGCCTTCGCCCCTCATCTCGTGCGCTTCTTCAACGACACGCCGGAGGTGATCGAATTCGGGACGCTGTTCCTTCGGATGATGTCCCCCTTCTACGTACTCTGCTGCGTGAACCAGATCCTGGCCGGGTCCCTGCGGGGGGCGGGGGACAGCCGGACGCCCATGATCATCATGCTGGGGAGCTTCGTGGTGTTCCGGCAGATCTATCTGTTCCTCATCACCCATTTCGTGTCCAATACCATCGTGCCGGTGGCCCTGGGGTACCCCGCGGGCTGGCTGGTGTGCAGCACCGCCACCTATCTCTACTTCCGCTTCGCCCACTGGGAGAAGCACCGGGTGGTCGAATGACCGCAAATATCCTTTGAAACGAGGTAAATGCTATGCGCTATGATCAGGCAGCCATCTTGACCGATCTCGATGGGACGCTGTTCGACAGCCAGGGGAACGTGACCAAGGAAAGCCGGGCCGCCATCCGAGAATTCATCGCCGGGGGCGGGCTCTTCGCCGTGGCCACGGGCCGGGAGCCCCGGAACGCCCGGCGGCACCTGCCGGACGTGCCCCTGAACGGGCCCTCCGTGTGCCTCAACGGGGCGGCGGTCTACGATTTCGTGCACCGGAAGTATATCTCCGCCATCCCCATGGACAAGGAGGCGGCCCAGGACGTGCTGCTCCACTGCCTCGAGATGGACTGGCCGTTGGATCTGCAGGTGTACACCGACGACGGCATCTATTACGCCTCACCCCTCGACAAAGCGGACCCGGGCTTTTTGCGCATCCACCAGCCCACCACCTGTCTGCCCATGGACCAACTTCTTCAAAAGACCTGGATCAAGACGGTGCTGCTGGAGCGGGAGGTGAACGCCCTGGCCCTCATGCGGGCGTATCTGAAGGAGAAGGGGTACGACAAGCGCCTCGCTTTGGTGGAGGGGACCACGGACGTGGTGAAGATCGGCAAGTATCAGGAGCTGCTGCCCCAAAACGTAAACAAGGGCACCGGCGTGGCGTGCCTGCGCCAACTCCCGGTGTACGCGGGACGGACCATGATCGCCGTGGGCGACTACTGGAACGACATGGAACTGCTGACGGCAGCGGACGTCGCCTGCTGCCCGGTCAACGCCATCCCTGAGGTGAAGGCGGTCTGCGCCCATATCCTCCCTTCCCACAACGACGACCCCATGGTCGCCCTGATCCGGGACGTGATCCCGAGCCTGTAAGCCTATGGCGGTGGACGTGGTGGCGGCCCTGGTGGTCGAAGACGGGAAGTTCATGATCTGCCAGCGCCCGGCCCACAAGGCCCGGGGGCTTCTTTGGGAGTTCGTGGGCGGGAAGGTGGAGAAAGGGGAGACCAAGGCTGAGGCCCTGGTCCGGGAGTGCCGGGAGGAGCTGGGCGTCACCGTAGCCCCCGGGGAGATCTACATGGAGGTGGACCACGTGTACCCGGACATCACCATCCATCTGACCCTCTTTCGCGCCGCCATCGTCTCGGGCCGCCCCCAGAAGCTGGAGCACGCGGACATTCGGTTCATATCCCCTGGGGACATCCCCCGCTATGCCTTCTGCCCCGCCGACGCGGCCATTTTGGAACGCATCGTTTTACAGGGGCTTTAACGGAAGCATCCGAAAAAAGGAACTGTGTTTCGCACAGTTCCTTTTATATACCTTACGCTTCTCCTTTGCGCCGCCGCATCAATACCGTTCCCGGATCTCCTCGATCACGTGGCCCAGGGAGGCAGCCACGGCGCCGTCCCGGAAGGGATTGAGGAGGCTGCCGATTTCCAACAGCTCGAAGTAGCCCCGGGTGCCGCCGGCGCGGCAGAGGCGCAGGTAGTCCTGCCAGGCCTTAGGCCGGTCTATCTTCATGCGGCCGTAGTACTGGAAGGCGCACATCTGAGCCAGGGCGTAGTCGATATAGTAGAAGGGGTAGAGGAAGATGTGTTGCTTCTGCATCCAGAAGCCGCCCTCCTCCAGGAAGGGCTCCCCGTCGTAATCCCGCCAAGGCATGTACTCCTTCTCGATGGCGTGCCAGACCTGCCGCCGCTGATGGGCGTCCAGGTCCGGCTGCTCGTACATCCGATGCTGGAACTCGTCCACCACGCACATGTACGGGATCACGCTGATGGCGCCGATGAGGTGCGCCGTCAGGTACTTCTCGCACTTCTCGCCGAAGAAGCTCCCCATCCAGGGGTAGGCGAAGTGCTCCATGGTCATGGAGTGGATCTCGTTGATCTCGGAGGTGGAGCCGGAGAGCATGCTCACGGGGATGGACCGCATGGCGAGATACCCCTGGAAGGCGTGGCCCGCCTCGTGGGTCAGCACGTCCACGTCGGCGCTGGTGCCGTTGAAGTTGCTGAAGATGAAGGGGGCCTTGTAGCCGGGGAAGCGGGTCATGTATCCGCCCATGCGCTTGCCGGGCCGGGTCTTGAGATCGAACAGGTGATACTTCACCATGAAGGCGAAGAACTCCCCGGTCTCGGGGCTCATCTCTTTATACATGGCGAGGGCCTTTTGCACCAGCTCCTCCATGGTCCCCTCCGGGTCCGCGTTCCCCTCGGGGAAGAGCAGCGCCTCATCGTAATACCGGAGCTTGTCCACGTCCAACAGCTGCCGCTGCCGCTCCCGGATGGCGGCCACGGCGGGGGTCACCAGCTCCTTGACCTGCCTGCGGAAGTTGGCGGCGTCGTCCTTCGTGTAATCGAACCGGCGGCGCTCCAGGTAGGCCAGGTCCGTGTAGCTTTCAAAGCCCAGGGTATGGGCCATCCTGTCCCTGAGGTGCACCAGCTCGTCGTACTCCGCGTCCAGCTGGGGGCTGATCTGCTCATACAGGGCGGCCCAGGCGTGGAAGGCTTCCTTCCGCTCCTCTCTGTCCGGGCTCTCCATGTGCTTCAAAAGCCCATAGAAGTTGCACTTTTCCCCCCGGAACTCCGTCACAGCCAGGGCACTGTCCTTCTGATACTGCTGACACAGGTTCCCCTCCCGGATCACGTCCGGGATGATCCTTTCGTCGCTGGTCTTGAGCCCGGCGTCGATGAGCCGGAACATCTGCTTTCCGAACTCCGCTTCGAACTGAGGCCGGAAGGGGCTCGACGAGAGGGCTTCCTGATAGGCCTTCCGAAGGGGGATCAGGGACGCGTTTTGCTCCCGTAGCCACTTCATCTCCCCCTCATAGAAGGGGTCGGTGGTGTCGATGGTGTTGCGCACGGAGCAAAGGGCGGCCATGGTGCCCCGCTCCTCCTCCGCCTGCTGCAGAGCGAAGAAGGCGCTGCGGGCCTCCTCATAACTGGCGGCGCTTTTGAGCTTCTCGGCGGTCTGCCCATAGGCGGCTTTCAATGCCTCCATATCCGGCCGGGTGTAGGGCATGTCTTGAAATTGTACCATATCCATTTGCGTTTTCCCCCTTGGCGTTCTGTTTTGATGGTATGAAAAGCCGGCGCCGCCGTCAAGCGGCTAAGGCTGTATCGTCACTTGCCAGGCTTGTGCTGGTAGTCCTCCCCGTATCGGATGCTCTGGCCGCTGCTCTCGATGAGCTCCGTGACTGTCACCAGGTCGTACCCCTGCGCCTGGAGCCAGGGGATCGCCTCCTCCAGGGCGGTGACGGTGGTGTCCAGCCGGTCGTGAAAGAGGATGATCGCTCCGTCCTTCGCCTCCGCCTTCACGATCTTCAGGATGGTCCTGGGGTTCTTGTTGCTCCAGTCCCGGGTGTCCACGGACCAGCGGATGCTGGCTGCGTCGGCGGTCTTGCAGGCCCGGCGCACGGTCTTGTTCAGCGACCCGAAGGGCGGACGCAGCAGGTGGGCGTCGTAGCCGCCGTCGATCTGGGCAAAGATGCGTGCGCGCATCTCGTTGATCCGCTTCACGTTGGCGGAGGCGGAAAGCCTGGTCAGGTCCGCGTGGGTGAGATCGTGCATGCCGATCTCACAGCCCATGTCCGCCATCCGCTGTAAAACGGGTTTGGTCTTCTCGCTGAGATTGCTTCCGATGACGAAGAAGGTCCCCTTGGCCCCGTATCGCTCCAGGAGGTCCAGCACCTGGGACGTGTACTCCGTGGGCCCGTCGTCGAAGGTCAGGGCGATCATGGGCCGGTCCGGGTCCGGCGTAGGCTCCGGGGTCGGCGTGGGCTCCGGCGTCGGGGTGGGCGTGGGCGTCGGGGTCGGCGTAGGGGGCGGCGTGATCGTAGGCGCAGCCGTCCCGGCGGCCACGGCGAATGTCCGGGGCGGGGCCGACCAGGCGGCGATATGGGACGGCGCGGCCGAAGCTTCCGCAGACAGGGCAGACGCGGAAACATGGCTGCCGCTGCAGCCGAAGAGCAGCAGCAGCGCCGCCAACAGGGGTAAAACTCGTTTCATATGAATAGGATACCACATTTTTCGACAGACAACACATCCAAATGAAACAAATCGAAAGCCCCCTTATGCAAGGAGGCTTTCCGATTTCAGGTCAATAACAGGCGATGTTGCTGTCCGTACGGGACTCCGTGCCGCCCACCAGCACCCCGTTGGGAAGGCGCACGATCATCTGCCCCCGGCCGAAGCTGGGCGTGTTGGGGTCCATGCGTATACCGTGCCCCCGGTCCGCCAGGGCGCCCATGAGCTCCGGCGAGAAGCGGCGCTCCACGGTGACGGTGCCGTCCCGAAGCCACTGCCAGCGGGGCGCGTCCAAGGCCTGCTGGGGGTCCAGATGAAAGTCGATATAGTTCATCATCACCTGCACGTGGCCCTGGGGCTGCATATACGCGCCCATGACCCCGAAGGGGCCGACGGGCCGCCCGCCCTGCATGAGGAAACCGGGGATGATGGTGTGGTAGGTCCGCTTGCCGGGCATGAGGCAGTTGGCGGCGGCGGGGTCCAAAGAGAAATCCGCGCCCCGGTTCTGCAGGGACACGCCGGTGCCCTCCACCACGATGCCGGAGCCGAAGCCCATGTAGTTGGACTGGATATAGGAGACCATGTTCCCCTCGCCGTCGGCGCAGCAGAGGTACACCGTGCCGCTTTTGGGCGGCAGCCGGTGAGTCCATACCTGGGCCCGATCGCTCATCTCCCGGGCGCGCATGGCCCCATAGGCGGGGGAGAGCAGATCGTGATAGTCGATCTCCATCTTGTCCGGGTCGGTCACGTACCGGAAGGCGTCCGCAAAGGCCATCTTCATGGCTTCCAGCTGCCGATGAACGGTCTCGACGCTGTCCCTCTCCTCGAAGGCGAATTCTTTCAAAATGTTCAGCGCCATAAGGGCCGTGATCCCCTGGCCGTTGGGCGGGATCTCGCACACGTCGAAGCCCCGGTAGTTCACCGAGATGGGCTCCACCCACCGGGGATGGAAGGCGGCGTAATCCTCATAGCGGATATACCCCCCGTTCCGGCGGCTCTGTTCGTCGATCTTCCGGGCGATGTCCCCCCGGTAGAAAGCCTCGGCGTCGGTCTCGCCGATGGCCCGCAGCGTGGCGCCGTGGTCGGGCAGGTAGATCATCTCCCCTGCTTTCGGCCCGCGGCCGTTGGGGGCGAAGGTCCGGAACCAGGGCTCGTATGCCGGCTCCGTCCGGACCTTGGAAAAGAGATCCACGGACCGCTGCCACATGACGGCCAGGTTCGGCGCGCAGGGGTAGCCTTCCTCCGCGTATCGCACAGCGGGGGCCAGATCCTCGCTGAGGCTCAGCCGCCCGAAGCGCCCGTTGAGGGCCGCCCAGGCCCCGGGAGCGCCGGACACGGTGACGGGGGTCCACCCTCTAAGGGGCATTTTCCCGTTCACGGCCCGGCCGTCGTCGTTCACCCGGTCGATGGAAAGGAGCTGGGGCGCGGGACCGCTGGCGTTGAGGCCGAAGAGCTGTTGATCCTTCTTGGACCAAACCAGGGCGAAGGCGTCGGAGCCGATGCCGTTGGCCGTGGGCTCCACCACGGTCAAAGCCGCCGCCGCCGCCACCGCCGCGTCCACGGCGTTGCCGCCCCGGCGCAGCACCTCCAGACCCGCGGCCGACGCCTGGGGGCTGGAGCAGTTCACCATGCCGCCCCGAGCATAGAGGGGGAAGCGCTGGGAGGGATACCGCTGCAGGAGCGGATCGAAGGCAAAGGGTTCAGGGTTCATGGGGTTTCCTCCAGCTCTTGCATGTATTTGTCCAAAATCGCCGCAGCCCGCTCCACCACGTACAGGCAGCGCACATCGGGCCGGCGGTATTTTTCCTTCAGTTCGGTGCATCGGATGCTGCCCAGGTCCGCCCGGAACCGGTCCGTCAGCCCGGCGCAGGCTTCCTTGAATCCGGGCGTGACGTGGCCCCGATCCCGGACCAGGGCCTTCGAAAGGGCGGCCATGGCCCCCAGCAGGGCGCCGCAGTTCTCCCCGCAGCCCAGCCCGCCGCCGAAGCCACTGACCAGCTTCACGTCCTCGGGCGCGACGCCCAGGCCGTACCGTTCATCGGCCCACAGCAGCACCGCCTCGGCGCAGTTATAGTCCTTGTCCAGAAATATCTCCCGTATGGTCATGCCGTTTCCTCCTCGTCCCCGTTCAAAAGCGCCAGCGCCGCCTCGGCGAAGACCATCGCCCCCAGGGGCAGCAGATCGTCGGCGGGGAAGAACCGATCGCTGTGCAGGGGGTGGAATTCTGCTTTCGGCGTCCCCGTGCCGATGCCCATATAGCAGCCCGGCACCCGCTGGGCGTACAGGGCGAAGTCCTCGGCGATGGTGTCCACGGGCAAGGCCGTGATCTGCTCCGCTCCCAGCAGCGCTTCCGCGCTGGCGCGGCAGATTCGTGCGGTTTTCGGATCGTTCATCACCAGGGGCATGCCCCGCTGCAGCCGGATATGGGCCTTGCAGCCCATGGCCGCGGCGGTATTCTCCACTACGGCGTGCAGCCGGTCCAGGCAGGCTGTACGCTGGTCCCCGTCCACGGTGCGTATGGTGCCCTCCAGGACGACCCGGTCCGGGATCACGTTGTCGGCCTCACCTCCCTGGATGCGGCATACGGAGAGGACGCAGGCTTTGTCCGGGTCGCTGGTCCGGCTGACCACGGTCTGCAGCGCGAGCACGATGGCAGACGCCGCCACGATGGGGTCCCGGCAGGCGTGAGGGCAGGCTCCGTGGCCGCCCTTGCCCTCCACCTCGATGTAAAAACCGTCCAAAGCCGCCATGACCGGGCCGGTCCTGACGCTGATCTTGCCCGCCGCCAGCTCCGGTTTCACGTGGCCGCCCAGGATGTGATCCACGGGGTATCGCTCGAACAGCCCCGCGTCCAGCAGCGCCTGCGCGCCTTCACCGATCTCCTCCGCGGGCTGGAAAAGGAGCAGCGCCTCCCCGGGAAACTGCGCCTGGGAGAGCAGCAGCCCCGCCCCGCAGACGAAGGACATGTGCATGTCGTGGCCGCAGGCGTGCATGACCCCCGCGGTTTGGGAACGGACGGGCTTTTTCGCCCACTCGTTCACCGGCAGGGCGTCTATATCCGCCCGAATGGCCACCCGCTTGCCGGGGCCTTTGCCCGGGATGCGCACGGCAAGAGCGTTGTCCACAGGCAGAGGCAGCACCTCGAAGGGGGGCCGATCGAAGAAGGCCCGCAGCCGCCGGACGGTCTCAAACTCCCGTCCGCTGAGTTCCGGATGCTCATGAAGCTCATGGCGCAGGGCGGTCAAGGGCTCTCTCAGCCGCTGCGCCGCCTCCTGCAAAGAAAAGAATGGCCGCTTCATATCCTGTCTCCCGTCACCAAAGGAAGGGGATCAACCGCCAGCGGACCTTTTTGCGGTATTCCCTGTATCCGGGCAGCTCCCGCATCAACACCAGCTCCTCGTTTTGGATGCGCCGGGCGATGATAAACGGGTAGACGAGCATCACCAGGAGCGAAAGGAGGGAGCCCAAAATGAGGGGCATGGACAAAAACAGCAGGAGCGTGGCCGCGTACATGGGGTGGCGGACCACGCCGTAGAGCCCCGTGTCCACCAGCTTCTGGCCCTTCTCCACCTTCACGGTCCTGGCGAGATAGGCGTTTTCCTTCAGCACGAAGGCGTAGAGCACGTAGCCCAGGAGGAACAGGATCGCGCCCAGGACGCTGACCCACCGGGGGAACCGCAGCCAGCCGAACCGGAAGCTGAGCCCCGCCAGCACGAAGGCCGCCAGGAACATGAGGCCGGAAAGCAGGAGCACCGTTTTTTGCGTCATCTCCTTCTCCCGGGCGTCCAGCCGCCGCCGGAGCCGGTCCGGGTCCTTGACCATCAAAAACAGCCCCGCCAGGAACATGGGTATGAACAGGACCCCCATGAGCAGCCATCCCTGGCCGAAGCGCAGGGTGCCGGCGGGCAGGAAGATCAGCAGCCCCACTGCCAGCACGCCCACGAAAAACTTGGTCATGGCCTGAACGAACAGTTTCCTCGTCATGGTCCCTCCTAAATCATATATCTTAATTTGTATTGTCGCACACTCCGCCTTCCTTTGCAACGGTCGCGGCGGGTTTCTTCAACTTTTTCTTGCGGGAACGGGAAATCCGTATTACCATAGAAATACCATAAGGAGGGCGGCATGAATATCTATCTTGCGTTTTCCCTGTTCGCGCTGATCATTCTGGGCTATTGGGTCATTTCCGAGCTTTTCGCCATGCTCTTTCGCTTCACCGGCCTGCCGGATGAAAAGGCTCGCTTCCAGGTGATCTCCCTGCTGACGGGCTGCGGCTTCACCACCCGGGAGAGCGAGCTGCTGCTCAGCACCAGGTCCCGGCGGCGTCTGGCCAGGATCACCATGCTCTTCGGATACGTGTTCAACGTTACCATCGTGTCCGCGTTCATCAACGTGTTCTTCTCTTTGAAGATATCGGAGCTGGCGGCGGATCTGCTCAGCAGTCTCATCCCCCTGCTGGCGATCCTGTTCATCGTGGGGGTCATGCGCGTCCCGGCCATCCGAGTTTGGGCGGATCGGCTCATCGAGAAGCTGGCGGGCCGCATCGTCCATAACGACACCGCCAACACCATCCTGCTCATGGACTATATCGGCAAGGATTCCATCGCCCAGGTCACCCTCTACGAGGTGCCGGAGGAGCTTCAGGACAAGCCTCTGTCCGAGTCGGGTCTGAAGGAGAAGCATAACATCCTGGTCATGCTGGTGGAGTCCGGGACCGGCAAGGCCGAACCCGCCACCGCCCGCACCGTCTTCCGTCCCGGGGACAAGCTCACCGTCTTCGGGGATTACGCTGCCGTCAGCCGGGTCTTCCGCGCCCGGGAGCGCTTCAACGAACAGTGATTTGATAGCAAAGAAAAAAGGATCGCGGGTACGCCGCGATCCTTTTTGTGTGCTTCAGTTGGCCAGCCGCTGTTTCAGATAGGTTTTGAGCTGCTCCACCGTTTCGAAAAGGCCCGTGGGGGTGGGGGCGCTGCCCTGCGCCAGGGTCCCCCGACCGCCGCCCCGGCCGCCCAGGGCCAGATTCACGGCGGGGATGAGCTCGCCCATGTCCAGCTTCAGGCCGTTGGCGCAGAGGACGTAGGAAAGCTGACCGTTCTTATCCGTGAGCAGCAGGGTCAGTCCCTTTTCGGGCAGGGTGGCGAGGGCCAGGGGTCTGAGGCGCTTGGGGTCCGTGTCCGTGAGCCGGACCAGGAGCTTTTTCCCCTTTACGTCCTCCGCCTGGGCCTTGAGCTCTGCGGTCAGGTATGCTTCCAGCCGCCCGGTCAGGTCCGCCTTCTCCTTCTTGATCGTCTTCAGCTCCGCCTCCTGCTTCTCCACGGCGGACAGGACCTCGTCCCCGGCGGTGGAGAACTTGCGGGCGATGGCGTCTACGGTCCCCTGGAGTTTCTGGAACTGCTTCAGAGCCCGGCCGCCGCAGAGGAAGGTCATGCGCATGCCGCCCTTGTATGCCACGGCGGAGACGATCTTGATGACGCCGATCTCCCCGGTGGACCGGACGTGAGGAGCGCAGCAGGTGCAGGAATCCGCGTCCCGGATGCTCACCACCCGAATGGGGGCCACCAGGCCTTCGGCGTGCTTGCGAAGCGGCACGCCCTGCAAAGCTTCCTCGCTCTCGTAGATCGCGGCGGTGACGGGCAGGTTCCTCCGGACCAGGCCGTTGGCCATATCCTCCATCTCGAGCACCTGCTCAGGCGTCAGGGGCTTGTCCAGATCCAGCGTGGCGTAGGTGAGGGCGCAGTGGAAGCCCACGTTCACGGCGTCGAAGAGCTTGTAGGCGCACCAGCTCAGCACGTGCTCGCCGGTGTGCTGCTCCATGATGTCCAGCCGCCGCCCTTCGTCGATATGGCCCGTGACCACAGCGCCTGCGGGCAGAGGTCCCTCGGTCCGCAGCACCAGGTCCTCTCCGACCTCCCGCACGTCCACAACGCGCATGCCGCCCAAAACGCCCGTGTCGCAGGGCTGGCCGCCCTTGTTGGGGAAGAAGACGGTCCTGTCCACAATCACGTCGAATCCCTCCTTGCCGGGTGCGCAGGAAAGGACGGTACATTCGTTTTCAAACAGGTGGCTGTCCACCAGATACAGGCGCTCAGTCATACAGGCCTCCGAAACAGATTTGCATCAGTATACCACACCGCTTGCCGAAAAGAAAGTTGACTTTTGGGGCAAATTCGATATACTGCTCCCATGAGTATATTGAAAAGAAAAAACCGGCCGGTGAAGATCGGCCAGGCAAAGAAAAAGCTGTTCTTGCGGCGGGAAAGCCGCCACGTCTTTCTGGCGCTCGTCGCCATCACCCTGCAGGCCCTGACCCTCCTTTGGTTCTACCGGCCCGCGGGCATCGTCTCCGGCGGCATCACCGGTATCTCCATGCTCCTCAACTACGCCACGGGCGGCGGCATCCAGAGCTGGATCCCCATGGTGGTGCTGAATCTGCCGCTGCTGGTCGTGGCCTATCGGGAGCTGCATTTGAAGTTCGTCATCTACACCGCCATCTGCACGGCGTACTTCTCGCTGATCTACGCGGTCTTCGAGAACCTGCCCCAGCCGCAGATCTTCGATATGACGAACCCCGTCATGCCCCTCATCAGCGTCATCTTCGGCGCAGTCCTCAACGGGGCCCTGGGGTCCATCGTCATCCGCAACGGCGCGTCCACCGGCGGCTTCGACATCGTTTCCCTGGTGCTGAGCCGCAGGGTGTCCTTCCCCATGGGCACCATCTCCATGGCCTTCAACATGATCATCGTGGCGGCCCTGGCCTTCGTGAAGGGGATGGAGGTGGCGGCCCTGTCCATCATCGCCCTGTTCGTCTGCTCCATCAGCTTCAACAACGCCCTCCTGGGTCTCAATCGGAACAAGACCCTGTTCATCATCTCCGACAAGTGGGACTCCTTCGCTCATGAGGTCATGAGCACCGTCCACCGGGGCATCACCTATATCCCGGCCAGGGGCGCTTACACCAACGCGGAGCGGAAGATCGTCTATATCATCGCCAAGACCGTGGAGGTGGCCACCATCCGCCGGATCGTCCTCCAGCACGATCCCCAGGCCATCATCTCCGTCATCGACACCAAAGAGGTCGTGGGCCGGGGCTTCACGGCCAACAACTGATTCAGTCTGTCGAAACCTTTGGTTTCAACAGACTGGGCTTCGCCTTCGCTCCGCTCCCAGCTCTTGCCTATGCCCCTGACGGGTCACCGGGCACGCGATGCGTTAAACAAACGTGCCTGTGGCACGTTTGTAGCGGAGCGGGGGAGCAATCTATGATTGCGACCAGAGCTGCACGGTGTCAAATCCACCGCGCATGTCGCTGGATTTGACGCATTTCAGCCTTTCGTTTTTCTTTCAAAAATCGAGTGCGCGCGGCTACACCGCGCTTTTGTTGTCTTACAGGAAGCTTTTACAACCCTTGCAGGGGGTGTCCGCCCGGGTGCTGCAGCGCTAAACGGTACAGCCTTTCCCGGGGGCTGTCCGCCCGGAAGGTGTCCACCTCGCCCACGTAGGTCCAGCCAAACTTTTCGTAGAGGCCCGCATGGGTGGTGTAGAGGTACAGCTCGGTCAGCCCCGCCGCCCGGGCGTTCTCCGGCACGGTCTTGAGCAGCGCCCGGCCCACGCCCCGGCCCCGGCAGGGCTCGGCCACGTACACGTCGATAAGCCACGGGTAGAGATCGGGGCGGCAGTAGAGATCGTCGATCATGGACAGCTGGTACATGCCCAGGGCCTGCCCGTCCTCCACGGCCACGAAGGTCTGGGGCAGCCGATCGCCCCGGTTCAGGGAGTGCGCCAGGGTGCAGCGGACCTCGGCGGGGCTGATGTCGTCCCGGACGCCCCACCAGGCGTAGTTCCAGTCATAGACTGCTTCAAAATAGGGGCTGTCTGCGCTTTCCAGGCGAATGATCTCCATAGGCGCCTCACTCCCGGTCCGTCCGGAGGGTCAGGCCATCCGGCAGACGATAGATCTCTGTCTTCAAAAAGAGGGGATAAAAGTATTCGTCCTTCAATCGTTCGAAGGGCAGCCATTCGAACGCGTGGCTGTGGTGCCGCTCCCGCCCGGGAAACCGATCGCCCCGGGCCAGCAGATCCGTGCTCGAAGCGTCCACCAGAAAGTAGAGGCACAGCTCATGGAAATCCGTCCTGTCCACGTCCTCGATGAAGAAGGCCTGGCTGAGCCACAGGGGCCGCTCTATCCGCGCCTCGATCCCCAGCTCCTCCCGGACCTCCCGCAGCACGGCGTCCTCCGCCCGTTCGCCCATCTTGACCCGGCCCCCGGGCAGATAGAAGTAGGGGCTGCGCTCGTCGTGCATGGCGAGGATCCGTCCCCCGTTCAGTATAACGGCCGAGACCCGGTAGTTGAACCTTCCTTCATCGGTCACAAAGCTGATGTCCATGATACTCTCCTTGCCGTATCGTCCCCTTATTCTACCTACGGACCGACGAAAAAGCAAGATTGCGGGGCTTTTCAGGCTCCGGTTGCGGGGATTTTTTTGTGAATTCAACCGACGGGTGATTCCACAACCGCAGGATATATGGTATACTTTTCCATGTCATGGGCGGCGGACGCCGTCAATTCAGATAAAAGGAGCGTGCAGATGATACAGGATCTCTTGACGAACAAAAAGTATCTGTTTGCCTCGGGCGCCAACACGGAGCTTCGGGCCCAGCGGAACCTCAACCGGCGGGCCGTGCTGCTCAACGGTTCCCTGGTGGGCAACGTGCGGACCGAGCAGTTCGGCGTGTCCGCCCGGGTGTACGAGAACGGCGTCTACGGCTTCTCCTCCACGGCGGAGTACACCGACGAGACCGTGAAGGACGTGCTGAAAGCCGCCAGCGAAAACGCAGCTTTCCTCGCCAAGCATGCCGGGAAGGGCAAGGGACCCCACAAGGCCATGGCCCCGAACCGGATCGCCACGGCCTTCGAGCTTAACGACGTGGAGCAGCGGACCTATATCGAGTTCGCCCAGGCGCTGGACAACTACATCGCGACCAAGTATCCGGATCTGGTGAGCCGGACCGTGGTGATCACCTGCGACTCCATGGAGAAGCTCCTGTGCGTCAGCAACGGCTGCGACGGCCACAGCATCATCCCCCGGTGCTACATCTACGTGATGATGACCGCCATGGGCGCCGATGGCAAGCCCGTGGAGCTCTACAAGGTCATCGGCGGGGGCTACGGCACCTTCGATCAAAGGTACACCAAGCCCGAGGATTGCTTCGAGGAGATCGACAAGCTCTATGACCGCATCCAGCAGAAGGCCAAGGACGGCGTCTATCCCGACGCCGGCAACAAGACCGTCATTCTGGGCGGCATCCTCTCCGGCATGCTCGCCCACGAGGCCGTGGGCCACACGGTGGAAGCGGACCTGGTCATCGGCGGGTCCGTGGCCGGGCCCTGCCTCAACAAGCGGGTGGGCTCCGATCTCGTGAACCTGGTGGACTACGCCCACACCGCCTTCGGCCAGCCCACGCCGCTTCCTGTCTATGTAGACGACGAGGGCACCGCTGCTACCGACGCCGTGCTCATCAAGGACGGCATCCTGGTGGGGTACATGAACAACCGGGAGAGCGCCGAGCGGTTCAACATGGTCCCCACGGGCAACGCCCGGGCGTACCTGTTCTCCGACGAGCCCCTGATCCGCATGCGGAACACCGCGGTGCTCCCCGGCGCCTCCAAGCTGGAGGACATGATCGCTTCCATCGACGACGGCTACTATCTCCTGGACACCAACAACGGCCAGGCGGACACCACGGGCGAGTTCATGTTCGGCGTCACCTTCGGGTATGAGATCAAGAACGGCAAGCTGGGGCGGCCGCTCCTCGACACCACCATCTCCGGCGTGGCCTTCGACATGCTCAAGACTGTGGACATGATCTCGGATGAGATGATCTGGGCCAGCTCCGGCATGTGCGGCAAGAAACAGCCCATGCCCGTGGGCATGGGCGGACCGGCCATCAAGTGCCGGGTGACCATCGGCGGACGATAAGGAGGGAAAAGCCATGATCGAGACTTTGAAAAAGACGGCTCAGGCGGCAGTGGCCGCCCTGCAGAAGGAAGGCGCAGACAAGGCGCAGGCCAACGTTTCCTATACCGTGACCCATGAATTCAACGTGGACGGCGGCGAGTTCAGCCTGTTCCGCACCCTGTTCGACAAGCAGCTGGCCATGACCGCTATCCAGGGCGGCAAGAAGGGCACCATCGCCCAGAACCGGTACGACGAGGAGACCATCGCCGCTTCCGCCAAGGGGTGTTTGGAGGCCGCGGCCTCCGCTCAGCCGGACGAGAACTGGGATTTCGCTCCCGTTTCCCAAAACGAGGACTTCGTGTTGGGCGAGGTGAAGCCCGACACGGATAAGCTCTTCTTCCGCTGCCAGGAGCTGATGGCGGCGCTGAAGGAGAAGTTTCCCAAGATCATCATGGAGCAGATGATCGTCTCCCACAAGGAGATCCTCAAGGCCCAGGCCAACTCCTACGGCGTGCTCTTCTCCACCCACGAGGGGTATTATGAGGTGAGCCTCATGTTCTCCGGCCACGACGGCGACAAGGCCTCCTCCTTCTTCGGCAGCGGCGTCATCGCCGACAGCCTGGACAAGTCCTTCCTGGAGCTGGGTTCCATCCGCGAGGACCTCGCCAACGTGGAGAAGCAGATCGAGACCACGGGCGTCTCCGGCAAGTTCGAAGGGACCATGGTGGTCATGCCCGGATGCCTGGGGTCCCTGTTCTATTCCCTCCTCTCCGACTTCGCCGGCGAGGGCGGCCTCCTGTCCGGCACCAGCCCCTGGAAGGATAAGCTGGGCGAAACGGTGGCGGACGAGCGGATCACCGTGAGTTTGGCGCCCCTCGATGGGCGGATCGTCTGCGGCAACCGGACCACCGGCGAAGGCTTCCGCGCCGAGGATTACGACATCATCCAGGACGGCAAGCTCAACGCCTTCTACCTGGGGCTCTATGCAGCCAACAAGCTCAAGCTCCCCCGGGGCAAGAACGACAGCTTCAACGTGGTGGTAGCCCCCGGCGACAAGCCGATCTCAGAGATCATCGCCTCCATCGACAAGGGCATCCTGGTGGGCCGGTTCTCCGGCGGTCAGCCTGCCAGCAACGGCGATTTCTCCGGCGTGGCCAAGAACAGCTTCCTCATCGAGAACGGAAAGATCGGGCCGGCCCTCTCCGAAACCATGATCTCCGGCAACATGGCGGACATGCTCCAGCGCCTCAACGCCATCTCCGCCGAGCAGGTGGCGGACGGCATGAGCGTCCTCCCCTATATGGCCTTCGACGGGATCACGATCTCCGGCAAATAAGGACGTCAAAGAAAGCGCTTCCCCCTACGGGGAGGCGCTTTTTATCAGTTTTCCCAAAAATCTTTCAAAAACCTATTGACTTTCCCCCTGGTGGAAGCTGTATACAAGAGGTGAAAGGACGAGAAAACGGCTATGAAGATCCAACAAGTGGAGGAGCTGGTGGGCATCAGCAAGAAGAATATCCGCTTCTACGAGGAGCAGGGGCTCCTGTCCCCCGGCCGCGCCGAGAACGGCTACCGGGAATACGGGCGGGAGGACGTGCTGCGGCTGAAGCAGATCAAGCTCCTCAGGAAGCTGGCGGTGCCCATCGAGGACATCCGCGCCGTGCTGAAGGGGGAGGGCTCTTTGGAAACCTGCCTCACCCGGCAGCTTCGGGAATTCGACCGGCAGCGGGACAGCCTCTCCGCCATGGAGGGCGTGACCCGGGAACTGCTGAGCCGTCCCGGCCTCACCATGGAGGGGCTGGACGTGGAAGGGTGTCTGGACACCATCGAACGGTTGGAAAAGGAGGGACAGAGTTTTATGGACGTATCGAAGCGGGACGTGCACCGCAAGAAAGCCACGGGCGCGATCATCGGCGCGGCGATCATCATCGCCCTGATCCTGCCGGCTCTCGTGGGGATAATCTGGGCCAACGGGCAGGCCCCCTTGCCCAAACCTCTGCTGGCGCTATTCATCGCCGTACCTGTCGTCATCATCGCCTGTATCGTGGCGGTGCTCATTCAGCGGATCAAAGAAATCAAAGGAGGAGAAGAAGATGAAGCTGCTCAGTATTGATTGTATTCCCGGCCAGCAGATCGAGGCTCTCGGCATGGTGAAGGGGGCCGTGGTGCAGACCAAGCACTTCGGCAAGGACTTTATGGCGGGCCTGAAGACCCTGGTGGGCGGCGAGATCGTGGCCTACACGGAGATGCTCAACGAGGCCCGGCAGATCGCCGTCAAGCGCATGGTGGACGAAGCGAAGGCCCTGGACGCCGATGCCGTGGTGGGCATCCGCTACGGTTCCGCCCAGGTCATGCAGGGGGCCGCCGAGGTGCTGGCCTACGGCACGGCGGTGAAGATCGTCGGGCCCAAGGAAGGAACGGTGCGGCTGTGAGCGTGCCCGCCCTGTCCGTGGCGTTCATGGCGCTGGCCATGGTGTTCGCCTTCGCCGCGCCCATCGCGCTGCTGATCTACTATAAGAGGAAAGGCGTGGACGTGCTGCCCTTCTTCGTGGGCTGCGCCGTGTTCATCGTCTTCGCTCTGATCCTGGAGGCCCTGGTCCATACCGTCGTGCTGAAGGGACCGGCGGGCGCGACGATCCAAAGCAACACCCTGCTCTACGCCCTCTACGGCGGGCTCATGGCGGGGCTCTTCGAGGAGACCGGCCGGTTCGTGGCTTTCAAGACCGTGCTGAAGAAGCGGCTTGGGAACGATCGTAACGCCCTCATGTACGGGGCGGGCCACGGCGGCGTCGAGGCCATCCTGCTGCTGGGCTTTGCGTATATCAGCAACCTCGTCATGTCGCTGCTCATCAACGCCGGCATGGCGGACAAGCTGACGGCGGGGCTTACCGGCGACGCCCTGGCCCAGGTAGAGAGCACCTTCACCACCCTGACCGCCACCGCTCCCTGGACCTACCTCTTGGCCGTCGTGGAGCGGGCCGTGGCCGTCACGACCCATATCTGCCTGTCGGTCCTGGTCTGGTTCGCGGCGAAGAAGCCCGGAAAGTTCCGGCTGTTCCCCCTGGCGATCCTCCTGCACGCCGCCTTGGACGGCATCACGGTGATCCTGGCGGCCCGCCTCCCCCTCTGGGGCGTGGAAGGCTGCCTGGTGGTCATGGCGGTGCTGCTGGTCCTCGTGGCCCGGAGCGCGTGGAAGAAGAACGCGGAGATATAGAAGCAAACTCAAAAAAAGACGAGGTTTTCCTCGTCTTTTTTTGATATGATGCTTTCAATATGTGAGATTCAGCGACATGTGCGGTGAATCTCACTCCTCGCAGGGCCCGCCGCCCGGTAAACCGAAGGTTTATAGGCGGGACCTGGAAGCGAAGCGAAGGCGGAGCCTCAGTCTGGCGAATCCGCAGGGTTCGGCAGACTGAAATCACCATATCCGGTAGGCCATGAGGAAGTGTCCCTTCCAGTAGGAGGTGTAGATGCTGCTGCGGATCAGCACGCACCCGGCGGAGCTGCCCGCGTCGATCATCTTTCCGCCGCCCATGTAGATGCCCACGTGGCCCGTGGAATCGCTGCTGCCGGAGAACACCAGGATGTCCCCCCGCTGCAGGGCGTTCATGTCGGTGATCCGGGTGAACCGGGAGCAGGTCCGCCACCGGACGCTGGTCATGTAGCTCACGTTCACCCCCGCCTGCTTCAGACACCAGTAGACGAAGCCGGAGCAGTCGAAGCTGCCGGGTCCCTTGGCGCCCCGCACGTAGGGGCAGCCCAGTCGGCTCTCCGCGGCGGCGATCAGACCCTCCACGCCCGAGCCGTAATTGCCGGCGGGCCGTTCCGTGGGCTTGACCGTGGGGGCGGCGGTGGGCGCGTCCGTAGGCGCGGGCGTATCGTCGGGCACTTCCGTCGGCGTGGTCTCCGGCGCCTGGGGCGTAGGCTCCGTTCCGGCGGTCGTCTCCGTGCCGCCTGAGCCCGTATTGGGCGCTTCGGTGACTTTCGGCGTGGCCTTGGGCGTGGTCTTCGGCGTGGTCTTCGGGGTGGTCTTGGGCGTCGTTTTCGGCGTGGTCTTCGGGGTGGTCTTGGGCGTCGCCTTCGCCGTAGGCTTGGGCGTGGCCGTGGCTGCGGCCTTCACGGAATCGGACAGCAGCTTTTTCAGGGTCTCCGGGCCCACCTTGCCGTCCACGGCAAGGCCGTTGCGGCGCTGGAACTCCTCCACCGCCGTCCGGGTAATCTCCCGGAAGTTCCCCGTGGCCTGACTGGACTTGAGATACCCGTACTTGGCCAGCAGCCGCTGGAAGGCCAGCACGTCGTTGCCCCGGTCGCCCTCCCCGAAGGCATGGGCGGACACGTCGTCGCCGTTGAGCAGCGTCAGCGTTCCCACGCCCAGGTTCCCGTCGGCCACCAGGCCGTTGTCCTCCTGGAGCCGCTTCACCGCCTGGGCTGTGAGCTTGCCGTAGACCCCGTCGGGCTTCATGCAAAGGTATCCGAGGTCCAGCAGCCGCTGCTGCCAGGCCAGGATCTGATCGGACTTGTCCCCGATCTTCAGGGAGTTGGCCACGGGCTCGTCCCCAAAGAGGGTCTCCAGCACGGTGGAATCCACGGACGTGCCGCTGCCCAGCTTGTTCAGCACCCGGAACCGATCCACGGCCAGGGCCGTTTCGTCTCCATAGACGCCGTCCGCCGCGATCATCAGATATCCCAGCTCGATGAGCCGCTCTTGGATGCTCCGGACCTCTTCGCCCCGGTCTCCGGGGAGCACGGCGTAGAGGGCGGCGTCCTCCTCGTTCAGCTTCATATAGGTGGCCTCGTCGCAGAGGCCCGTCTCCGGCAGGCCGTTGCGGCGCTGGAACAGGGCCATGGCCGTGGCCACGCCGGCTCCGTATACGTCCTCCGGCTGCTCGAAGTCCAAATACTCCAGGCTCATGAGGCGGATCTGAATGTCCAGCACGATGGGCGCGCGCATGCCCGTGCCGATCACGTCCCCGTTCAGGGGGTTCAGCGTGGGCGTGGGCGTGGGCACGGGGGTGGGCATCGGCGTGGGTACCGGTGTGGGCACAGGGGTGGGTACCGGCGTCTGCGCCACCGGCACGGCGGTCATATCCTGGGTCTCGGGGACAGGCGTCACCTGGACCACGTGCTCGTTCCGGCCTGGGTCCGGCTGTTCCACCGCCACCGCCAGGAAGGACCGATGCAGATACTCCCGGGCGTAGAGGCCGCCGGCCACGATGAGCCCCAGCACCAAAATGACCAGGAGCCAGACCAGCACCACGGTGGTCCGATCCCGTCCTTTCTTCTGCTGCACCCGTTTTTCCATAGCCGTTCCCTTCCTGTCGTTCTATGCATTCATTGTAGCGAAAAAGGGCCCCTTTTTTGTTAACGAGCCGTAAACAAAATGCGGGAAAACTGCAACATAAGAATGAATTTTCAACAAGCCCTTCCGGATTTTTCCAAAGAAAAAGCGCCCGGATCTACGGGCGCTTTGGAACGCTTTGCTTTATTCCGCCGCCAGGCGCTTCAGGCATTCCGCCATGAAGCGGGTGTTGAAGAGCATCTCGGAAAGGAGGATGCACTCGTTGGCCACATGGCATTTGTCCGGCCGACCGGGCTGGGTGACGCCCACGGCCACGGCGTTTTTGAACTCCCGGGCGTAGGTGCCGCCGCCGATGGAGATGGGCTTGGCGTCCCGGTCGCCGGAAAGCTCCCCGTACACGTCCATGAGGGTGCTGACCAGCTCCGTGTCCGGGGCGATGTAGTGGCCCAGGGAGTTGGACCGCTCCCTGCAGGCGAAGCCCGCGGCGGCCATGCGCTCGTCGATGGGGCCGGTGAGCTGCTCGAAGGTCATGGAGGCAGGGTAGCGGGTGTCGAAGCCCAGGGTGACGCCGGTTTCGTCAGCCAGGAGGATGGTGGGGGCCAGGGTCAGCCGCCCGGAGGCGTCGGTGAAGTCCACGCCCAATCCCTCGCCGTGGTTGTAGCCGCAGAACAGGTCCGCGAGTGCGCCGAAGGTCTCCTTGTCCGCGGGGGGCACGTCGCTGTCCGCGATGGCCCGGATGAGCTTCATGAGGGCGTTGTCCGCGTGATCCGGCATGGAGGCGTGGCCCTCCTTGCCCTTGACGGCGATGGCGGGGACCGTGGCTGCCGCTTCGCCGGGGATCACGTTGGCGGCGGTGCCCACCTTGGCCCGGACGGCGCAGGGGTATTTCTTTTCAAAGAACATGTGGGAGATGTTCATCTCGCTGTTGACCACAGGATAGGTGGCGTCCGGGGTAAAGGCCATGGCGGGCTCGCCCTCCACCTCCTTGTACCGCTGCATGCCCGTGGAGCCCCGCTCCTCGTCGCAGCCCAGGAGGATGCGGACCCGGCGCTTCATCTTCGCGCCGCTTTCCTTCAAAGCGTAGAGGGCGTAGAGGGCGGACACCGCCGCGCCCTTGTCGTCCGCCGTACCCCGGCCGTACATGGCTCCGTCGTGGATCTCGGCGCCGTAGGGAGGATAGGTCCAGCCCGTGCCCTCGGGCACCACGTCCAAATGGGCCATGACAGCCACGATCTCGTCCCCCTGGCCGTATTCCACCACGCCGCAGCGCCCTTCCACGTCCCATACCTGCTCAAAGCCCAGCTTCCGGGCGATCGCCTGGGCCTTCCGCAGGGCGTTGAACACGTGCTCCCCGTAGGGCATGCCCTCCTTGGGTTCGCCCCGGGACACGGAGGGGATGCGGATCAGCTCCTGCAGATCCTTCACCTGGTTTTCAAAGCTGTTTTCAATGATCTGACGCATGACAAATCCTCCTGCTGTTTCGATGGGCCTATTCTACCACAGGCGCGGCGGCTTTGCCACTTTTTCTTCACCTTTCTTTCCTTGAATCTGGAATTGCATTGTGATACAATACGTCCTTGTTCGGAGGGATAGGGATGATCAAAAATGCGTACAAGCGGATACGGAGCCTGCTGCCCGACTACAGCTGGGTCTGCTTTTTGTTTTTGGCGGCGTTCCAGGTTTTGGTCTTCTGGGTCACCCGCATCCCCCTGAAGTACATGGATAAGCTGGATCTGTCCATTCCCCTGGACGGCAAGATCCCCTTTCAGCCCGCCTGGATCGTGATCTACGTGTTGTCCTTCGCGTCCTGGTTCATCACCTTCTTTTTGCTCTTTCGGCAGCGGAAGGAGCACGTGTACCGGAATTCCGCGGCCTACTTCTTGACGCTGCTGCTGACGGGGATCATGTTTATGCTGCTGCCGGCCACCATCCGGCGGCCGGAGGTGCCGGGGAAGGATTTCTTCTCCTGGCTCACCCGGTTCATCTATGCCTGCGATCAGCCCAACAACCTGTGCCCGTCCCTGCACGTGGTGTGCAGCTACTACTGCTGGCGGGCCATCTTCGACACGGAGGGCATCCCCCTGTGGTATCGGCGGTTCAACTTCCTGTTCCTGCTGCTGGTCTGCGCCTGCATCCTTTTCGTGAAGCAGCACGTCTTCGTGGACATCCCCGCCGGGGTGCTGGCGGCGGAGGTCCCGCTGCAGATGGCCCGCCGCTTCCGCTGGGAGCGGCTGGGGTACGCCCTGGAAAAGCGGTTCCGGGCTGCGCATCTTAATTCCTGAGCAACCACGGTCAAGCGCTTTTTTGGCGGGCGCCGGTTGTCAAAGGGCTCCCGCTTGTGCTACAATGTAAGAAAATAATCGGGAGGTATGCATTCCATGAAGCAACTGAATCTCACGCCCCACATCGGCTGCGCGCCGGAGGATTTCGCCAAGACCGTGCTCATGCCCGGGGATCCCCTGCGGGCGAAGATGATCGCGGAGACCTACTTCACCGATGCGGAGCTGGTCAACAACATCCGGGGCGTCCAGGGCTACACCGGCTACTACAACGGCAAGCGGGTGTCCGTCATGGCCAGCGGCATGGGCATGCCCGCCATCGGCATCTATTCCCACGAGCTCTTTAACTTCTTCGGCGTGGAGAGCATCATCCGCGTGGGCTCCGCCGGCGGCTTGCACCCCGATCTGAAGCTCTTCGACATCGTCATCGGCCAGGGCGCCTGCTATAACAGCGCCTTCGTGAAGCAGTATGCGCTGCCCGGCACCTATTCCGCCATCGCCGACTTCGGCCTCTGCCGCAAGGCGGTGGACGAGTGCGAGAAGCGGGGCCTCAGGTACAAGGTGGGCAACCTCCTCTCCGAGGACAATTTCTATAACGACGCCATAGATCAGTCCTCCTGGGCCAAGATGGGCGTGCTGGCGGCGGAGATGGAGTCCGCGGCCCTCTATATGAATGCGGCCCGGGCGGGCAAGAAGGCTCTGTGCATCTGCACCATCTCGGACCTGATCGGCGCCGGCGAAGCCACCACCCCCGAGCAGCGGCAGAACGCCTTCCACGACATGATCCGCGTGGCCCTGGAGATCGCGGAATAAAAACGAACGTCAACCCCCCGAAAGGAAGAGTGCGTCTCTTCCTTTTTTTCTTGCCATTTTCGGGCGTTTTTTATATACTGTATCTACCGGGAACGAGGAGGCTGAGAGCATGATCCTGACGGATGAAGAGAAGCGGGCGATCCTGGCGCAGGCGGATGATTTAGCAAAAAAGAATACCGAAGAAAGCCTGGAGCAGGCCATGACCCTCTATAGGTCCATCCGGGGGTGGCAGGACGCGGATCGGCGGTATACCGATTGTCGGACCAGGCTGGGCCAGCTGCGGTGGCAGGTGGAATCCGCTCGGCTGAAGGTGGAAGAGGACCGATTCGAGTCGAAGGTGGCTCGCTGGAAAAAAATAGGGTATACGCTGCTGATCACGGTACTGCTGTGCATCGCCGCAGTGTCCACCATCACCATGATCCGGTTTTACCGGTATAACAAAGCGGCGGAGCTGTTCACCGCCGGGGAGTACGAGCGGGCCGCCGCGGCGTTTCAGGAGATGGCCGATTATCAGGATTCCCGGGCGCGGGTGTTCATGTCGGCGGTGGAGCTGTACAAGGCCAAGCGGTATCAGGAAGCGCTGCCCTACTTTATTTGGCTGGACGGGTATATCGACAACGGCTACTATCTGAAGAAATGCCGGGAGCGGCTGGGGATAGAGGGATCCTCCGCGGCAGGCATATGGTATATGGCGGAAGGGGAAGCCTTCGTCGGCTGAAAAAGCAGAATCAAAAAGCAGCCCGTCGGGGCTGCTTTTTATATCCGAAGACTGGCTCAGTTCCTTCTGCGGTTCCCGTTCACCAGCATGAAGAACCGGAGGAAGGAGAGGAGGGAGCCGAGGGCGGCCAGCACGTAGGTCCAGGCGGCAGCGCTCAGCACCTTTTTGGCATCGGTGCGGTTGGAATAGTCGATGTACCCGCCCCGATCGAGAAGCTCCAGACCCCGGCGGCTGGCGTCGAACTCCACAGGCAGGGTGATGAGCTGAAACAGGAACATGGCTCCGTAGAGCCCGAGACCCACGACGGCCAGGGGGTAGAGGTTCATAAAGAGGCCGATCAGGATCATGTAGGGGCCGAAGGTGGCGCCGATGTTGGCTACGGGCAGGACGGCCGTCCGCCAGCGGATGGGCGCATAGCTCTCCTGGTACTGGAGCACGTGGCCGATCTCGTGAGCCGCGATGGCGAGGGCCGCCACGGAGGTGGAGTTGTAGACATCCGTAGACAGGCCCACCGTGTCGTTCCGGGGGTCGTAGTGGTCGGTCAGGGTGCCCTGGACCGGGTGGACGGTGACGGCGCTGCCGTTGTCCATCAACATCTCCTGGGCCGCCGCATAGGCCGGGATGCCCCGGGCGGCGGGGATAGAGTTGTACCGATTGAAGACCCGGCGGACCTTGCCCTGGGCGATCAGGCTCAGGATCAGGACCACGATCAATGCCAGCATCACCGTTTCATAGCTGACGTAGACGCCGAGGATGCGCATGGGAAAAGCCTCCTTCCCTTTCGATAGCAACAGTATACCACCTTCGGCGCGAATTTACCATTGCACACTGCAAAAAACGTGGTATACTAAGGAGAATATTTTGTGAAACAAGAGGACAACGCTATGCTGAAACTCCGTGACATACAGAGAGCGCCGGAAGCCCACGCAGGCAAGATCACCGTGGGCGGCTGGGTCCGCACCGTGCGGCAGGGCAAGGCCATGGGCTTTATCGAGCTCAACGACGGCACCTGCTTTAAACCCGTCCAGGTGGTCTTCGAGAACGACGAAAGGGAACTGGGCAAGGGCCTTTCCACCGGCTGCTCCATCCGCGTGGACGGGGAGCTCGTCATGACCCCCGACGCGCCTCAGCCCTTCGAGGTGAAGGCGGAAAAGATCACCGTCCTGGGCGAGTGCCCCCCGGACTATCCCATGCAGAAGAAGCGGCACACCCTGGAGTATTTGAGGACCCAGCAGACTTTGCGGCCCCGGACCAACACCTTCGAGGCGGTGTTCCGGGTCCGGTCCGTGGTTTCCGCGGCCATCCACGAGTTCTTTCAGGACCGGGGCTTCGTCTACGTGCACACGCCCATCCTCACCAACGCCGACTGCGAGGGCCGCGGCGAGATGTTCCAGGTGACGACGCTGGACCTCGAGAAGCTCCCCCGCACCGACGACGGGAAGGTGGATTATTCCAAGGACTTCTTCAAGAAGCCCGTGCACCTCTCCGGCACCGGCCAGCTCTACGGCGAGGCCTTCGCCATGGCCTTCCGCGACATCTACACCTTCGGTCCCACCTTCCGGGCGGAGTACAGCTTCACGCCCCGGCACGCGGCGGAGTTCTGGATGATCGAGCCCGAGATGGCCTTCTGCGATCTGGAGGGGGACATGGAGGTGGCCGAGGCGATGGTGAAGTACATCATCCGCGCCGTCCTCGACCGCTGCCCCGACGAGATGGAATTCTTCAACAAGTTCATCGATAAAGGGCTCCTCGATCGCCTCCACAACGTGGTGGACAACGACTTCGGCCGGGTCAGCTACACCGAGGCCGTGAAAATCCTCCAAAAGTCCGGTGTGGAATTCGAGTATCCGGTGGAATGGGGCACGGACCTGCAGTCCGAGCACGAGCGGTATCTCACTGAGCAGGTGTTCAACAAGCCCATCTTCGTCACCAACTACCCCAAGGAGATCAAGGCCTTCTATATGCGGGAGAACGACGACGGGAAGACCGTGGCGGCGGCGGACCTGCTGGTCCCCGGCGTGGGCGAGATCGTGGGCGGCAGCCAGCGTGAGGAGCGGTACGACGTGCTGAAGGCCAAGTGCGACAAGCTGGGCATGGACATGACCGAGTACCAGTGGTATCTCGATTTGCGGCGCTACGGCGGCGTGGAGCACGCGGGCTTCGGCCTGGGCCTCGACCGCATCGTCATGTACGTCACCGGTATGACCAACATCCGCGACGTGGGCCCCTTCCCCCGGACCGCGGCCAATTTGGAGATGTAACCCTTTTCCTTTGCCGCTTTTTCTCTTTGGCAAAGAGGAAAAAGCGGCGCAAAAAGAGAAACTTGAGAAAAAGGCCGTGCGGCGACGCGCGGCCTTTTCTTGTTTGGTGAGCTTTTCTTTTTGGGCGACTTTTGCTTTTCATCGAAAAGAAAAAGTCGCAAAACAAAACAAAAAGAAAGACGCCTTTCCTTGACGAACAAGCCTCCATAGGGTACAATGGCGGGGCTATGAAGTACGTAATCGCTATATTAAAAGGTATTCTCGTGGGCCTGGCCGTGCTGATCCCCGGGGTCAGCGGCGGGTCCATGATCATGACCATGGGTATCTACGAGCAGGCCATCTCCATCACCAGCCGGGATAAGAAGGTCCGGCGGGCGGCTATCGTGTTCCTGATTCCCTACGTCGTGGGCATCGTGGTGGGCATTCTGGGCCTGGCCTTCCTCATCAAATGGCTCATGGAGCGGTATCTCTTCGAGACAGCCCTCTGCTTTATCGGCATGATACTGGGGAGCCTGCCCATGCTCTATAAGAAGGTGCAGGGGCAGAAGTTCTCCCTCGTGGGCGCGTTGATGTTCGTGTTGATGGTGGCCGTCATGATCGCCCTCCCGCACCTCTCCGGCAACGCGGGCAGCGAAGGAAAGCTGACCATGAGCGTCTGGGGCGCGGTGATGGCCGTGATCCTGGGCTTTATCGGCGCGGGCACCATGATCGTGCCGGGCATCTCCGGCTCCATGGTCATGCTGGTGCTGGGCTACTATAACGACATCATCGGCCACATCACGGGCCTGAAGGAGGTCGTGAAAGGGGGTCTCTCCGGCGCGGCCATTCCCTGGGACCACGTGTTCGCCCTCGCTTTCTTCGCCGTCGGCGCGGTGCTGGGCCTGCTCCTGGTGAGCCGGTGGATCAAGTGGCTTCTGGGCCACTGTCCCGTCCCCACCTACTACGCCATCATGGGTCTCATGCTGGCCTCTCCGTACCCCATTTTCATCAAGTCCGGCCTGAACTTCGCGGGCATGGGCGCGAGACACCTCATCGCGGGCTGCGTCACCCTGATCCTGGGGTTCGCCCTCGCGTTGTTCCTCGATCGGCAGGGGGAGAAGGCCGAGCGGGCTTGACAAACATATAAAAAGCGTCTATACTTCCTCTTGATCGCAGGGGCGACCAATTCTTCGGATAGATTTGAATTGGCCTGAGAAGTACCCTTGGAACCTGTTGGGTAATGCCATCGGAGGAAGCGACGCCATAGAGAGCCGTTTTTCCGTGCCGTTATCCATCGGCGCGGATTTTTTATGGAGGAGGAAAGAATATGTATCTGAACGAATTCGTGCTCTTCGAAAAATTGGCCAAGATGACCACCCGCCAGTGGTGCTTCGCGGCGGGGGCCCTGGCGGTCATGGTGGGGCTGCTGATCTATTTGGCCAAGCGCCCGGAGAAGCAGGGCAAGACGGACGTGCGCGCCCTGACCTATGGGGCACTATGCATGGCCATGAGCTTCGTGCTGAGCTACATCAAGCTCTACTCCATGCCTCTGGGCGGCAGCGTCACCCTGGCTTCCATGCTGCCCCTGTTGTGGTACAGCAACAAGTTCGGGGTGCGGAACGGCCTTATCGCTGGGGCGGCCTACGGCCTCCTGCAGCTCATCCAGAAGCCGGAGATCTACCACTGGGTCCAGGTCCTTCTCGACTACCCCCTGGCGTTTATGATGCTGGGCCTCGCCGGCAGTGTGAAGAATCTGCAGCTCGGTTCCGTCATTGGCGTGGCGGGTCGCTGGGTCTGCCACATCCTGTCCGGGGCCATCTTCTTCGCCGAGTGGGTGCCCGAGGGCTGGAGCAACGCCTGGGTCTACTCCGCCGCCTACAACGGGGCGTATCTGCTGGTGGACCTGATCATCTGCATCGTCCTCTCCTTCGTCCTCGCCAAGGCGCTGGATAAGATACCAACAGGAAAACGGGCATAGTTTTTGTAAAATAGGTAGTGGAATATGCGGGGAAAACAGTTCCTTTTCTGTCAGATTTACCGATAAGTGAATTGCTTTTGCCTGCTTCCACTACCGTATGATTTGCTTTGAGACTTGCTGTGTGGCTCCATTAGACGGTTATGGCCGTAATGTCTCGTTATTGACCGTGTATCTGGTTCGTCAACAGCTATGTCTGAACAGGATCTGTGCTTCCTGAAGGAAGCGCTCCTTTCCTTTCTGCACATCGTCACGCATGTGTTCGTCTGTGATAGTGACCTGATTGGAAGTCTCTGCATTCCGCATGGCGTATCCGGCGGGGAAATGCTCTTTGATGGCCACCCATGCGTTCAAATTCCGGTCTTGAGCAATGCATGTAATCCCGAAGCCGCCCTGGCCCAGCGGCTCGCCCAGCAGATACTGCTCCTTCAGGATCGTCCCCGGCCGCAGAACATGAGGTGCAGGAAGCGCTTCTCCCGCTACGTATCCGCAGTGAGGGTACACCGCCGTGCCGCTATTTGGTTCCATGCACTTCATGCAATAGGATTGATTCATATCCTATCCCCTAAGCTCCATTATTCCTTGCTAATCGCCAACATGTTTGCTGAAGGAAAACTGCTTTATCCAACCTCGTAACACTCGATACCCACTTGTAAAAGACAGATCTATGATCACGTTGCAACAGTATTAATCCTTCAAAAATCCTGAAAATCAGCTTCTATCAGCTTCCCGGTTTCGTAATCATATGATAAGTAGCAGTATCGGTGTTCATTTCCATAGGTTATCTGCAACACAAAACCTTTCTTGGAAAACCCATTGACATTGCCGCAAGCCCAACAAATTGCAAAATCTTCATACAAACTGCTGCTTATGAAAACCGATAGATCAGTTGAAGCATTAATCTCATCAAACAAAAGATAGTTGTTGTAATCCACAGATAAATATAAATCCTTAACATCATATTGTCTAGATATTGAAAAATGGTCAACATCACTTAGCAGCACACTGTCAGGAAAAGCAAATACGCCTTCGCTTTGCTTGTTGAACTTAATCGGGGAATACACATGGTTTACACCGTGCGAGTAATCAACACTTTCAGCTAACGTAGGTGGTGGAAGGATCGTCCCCGCATTTGTTCGCCAAACATATTGGCTTCCTTCGTGGCTTAACGTTGATTCAGCTTTCATAAGGTCTGCATATAGATTTAGGAAGCCTGCAGGCAATAGAGGTATCTGCTCTATCGATTGGGGACAATCTGTCTTTGATTGCCAGTCTTTTGATTCGTTCACAAAGGACCTTGCTTTACTTAACAAATCTTTATCCTGTTCGCCTATGTTGAATCTATAAAACCATGGATCTTTGATAGCGGTTACGAACGAAATACTATCTCCCTTCCGAACATCTTCTCCACCCCCTGGCGTTTGACGAATGATCTGGCCCACTCGGAAACTGTCACTATGTTCTTCTGTGATTTCTCCTTGCTTCAAATCGAGCATGCTTAAAATATTATTAGCGTCCTCGACTGTCATGCCAGTTAAGTCAGGCATTTTGAATGGCGTGTTGACAGCTTGTTTTTCAGATACGCGGATAGCTTTTTCAGGCACACGGATATCCTTCCAATCGGAGACATCGCATCGACCTTGTCCATTCCATCCAATCGCGACCGCTGTGCCGTCTGACTTTATGCCTACCGTATGCTCAGCGTTTGCTGCAATAGCAACGATATCCTCCCAGTCGGAAACCTCACATTGCCCATCTCTGTTGTTTCCGGTTGCTACCACGGTGCCATCTGACTTTATGCCTACCGTGTTTTCGCCGCCTGCTGCAACAACCACGATATCTGTCCACGCATACACACCGCCGGTGCCGACGGCTTCTAATGTTCCGTCCGATCTAAGGCCGACTATATGGTAGATTCCAGCCGCAATATCCACGATATCATCCCAGTACGAAACGTTAGAAATCCCGTCTGTTGTACTATTATATCCGACCGATATAACTGAACCATCTGACCGCAAACCTACAGTAAACCATTGACCTGCGGCAACAGCTATTATGTCCTGCCATCCTGACACATCACATTGACCGAACTGATTATTGCCAACAGCGACAACCGATCCATCCGATTTCAATCCAACAACATGGTCTTCTCCGACGGCAATGTCAACGATATCTTTCCAGTCGGAAGCTTTTTCTTGACCATAGCCGGTCTCCCCGGTCACCTGTACTGTACCATTAGATTTTAGCCCAACAGTGGTATTCCCACCTGCTGCAACGGCTACCATGTTTCTCCAACTTCTAATGCTACACTGCCCCATGTCATTCTTTCCGACAGCAACAACAGTGCCATCGTTTTTCAAACCGACCGTATGTCTAATGCCGGCCGCGATCGTTTTCTTAGCCGCCATAGCTGAGAGAGTAATCGTCGGAGCAGGAGTCGATTCAGGCTTTGGGACCGGTGTATCCATCGTGTTCGCCTGATGCTCGGTCATGAATAGGTCCACCGTATTGAGATTGAGTGTTATTCTATATATGCCGTCGGCTTCGACCCTCACATTATCGCCATACTCTATCGTTTTACCGTCAGATATGCCATAAACCATCCCCCATTCACGGTTGGCGCGAACTTTGAACTCCTCACCGGCTTTCAGTTCAAGAGGTTCAGATACCCATACGCCTGGCTCTTGCTCAGTCATAGGAAAATCTGTATCCCAGCTGGTGCCTCCAAAGTTGCCGATCACGCCCCAACTATTATATCGAGCCGTGTCATCGGCAACAGTTATGGTGTTGGAGTTTAAATTCAGTATAACCACATAGATACCTTCGGTTTCAACCATTACATTCAAACCGTCCCGAACGATCCCATGCTTTTCGTTAATCTTTATCGCGTTACTATCACCATCAAGGCCATAGTTTGTGGTCCAATCCTTGTTGAGACGGATTTTAAACTCATCTCCTGCTTTGAGTTCCAACGGATCCGATTTCCAGACTCTAGGCTCAACTTCGGTCATATTGAAATCAGTGTCCCACATGGTACCACAAATGCTGCCAAGAACAGACCAAGAAGTAGTTTCCGTAGGTGAAGGTGCAGGCGTCAGCTCGCCTTTCACTGTTGCTTCTGCTGTAACAGCAGTCGTTTTCTCTTCGGTACCCTGTTTGCTCTTTCCTCCAAGCAGGATAAAAAAGAGTGCTGCGATCAATGCCACGCCTAGCAATGCGCAGACTGCCCATATATATGCTGGTTTCTTTTTGTTCCCCGGTTGCTTCGCTTCTGCCTTCCTTTCATTGTGAGGCAGCCCCGTATCCGACGTTGTTTTGCTCGTCGCCTCTTTATTCGGTTCCTGCTTCATGGGCAGCACTGACTGTTCCTTCGGCAGGGCCACAGTCGCGTCTTCCGGAAGGGGCTTCCATGTAATAGGCCCGAATTCCGCACTGCCGCTAGTTTCCTCTCGAAGGGCTGCCTGCAGTTCGCCGATGGACTGGATCCGGTCCTTCTGCCGGATCTCCATGCCTTTCTTCAGCACCGCTTCCTGACGTATGGGAATAGGGATGCCCAATTCTGATGGCCAGCGTATCTCTTCTCCCATCAGCCTGTCATGAGCGTCGGGAGGAGTGATCTTCGTAATGCTCTTATAGATGGTGGCGCAGAGGGCATAGATATCCGTCCAGGGGCCTTGTTCGCCCTTAGTGCTGTACTGTTCCAAAGGCGCATACCCCGCCTTCAGCACCACCGATACGCTGCGCTGATCGGAGTAGTTCATGAGCCGGGCGGCACCGAAGTCCATGAGCTTCAAGCGACCGTCGGGCAACATCATGATATTGTCCGGGCTGATGTCCCGGTGGACCACGCCCTGCTGATGGATCTTCTCCAAGGTGTCGAAAACAGGCTCCATGAGCCGGAAGATCTCGTCGGCTGTGAACAGCTCCCTTTTGAGGCGATGGGCCAGGGTCTCCCCGTCCAAATACTCCATGACGATATAGGCGGTATCGTTGGCCTCGAAGAAGTTCAACACGTCCACAATGCCCGGGGTGCCCTTGAACTGGGCCAAGGTCCTGGCTTCCTTGAGAAAACTGTCCTTGCCCTTTTGAATGTCCAGCCGCAGCCGTTCATCGGTGATGGTGATGCTGTCGGAGGTCTCTACGTTGCGGATGGCATACCCACTGGGAAAATACTCCTTGATGGCCACGCGGATGTCCAAATTCCTGTCTCTCCCGATGTATGTGATGCCGAAGCCTCCCTGCCCGAGAGGCTCGCCCAATATATAGCGCCCATCCAAAATCGTCCCCGGCCGCAGTACGTGCGCGGCAAGGGTCGTTTCTCCCGCCACATGCCCGCAATAGGGGCACATCTGGGTGCCCCCGGTGGGGCGCATACACTTCATGCAATAGCGCTGTTCCATAATATCTTGCCTTATCCTTGTCCTAAGCTCACGGTCAAAAACACCAAACTGCCCTCCTGCTGCGGAACTCCAATCGTAGAGCAGCCTTCGGGCAACACCCCGCTTGAGGGCTCCTGATTGATCACGGTCCACTTCGCCGCCGAGCTGCTGTTGACGTCGATGGTCCATACAACAAAGCCTTTTGTTTCGAGCGTTGTCAAGGCTTTATTCACATCCATTCCGACCACATTTGGCACATCCTGCATCTTTGGCAAACGGGATTCAATCTGGGCATATTCACTGCCTGTCATGAAACTGTCCAATATGCCCTGACAGGCGGCCTTCGCCTGGCTGTCATAGTTCCTCTCTGCAATAATGGAAATGATATACCCTTTGTTCTCTGTATTCCAAGCCGCATAACACCTGAAATAGATCTCCCCCTCAGTGCTGGAATAGTTTTCTGTCATTCGCCCCGCATACTGGTCATGAATCGAAACATCCGTAAAGGTGGACCATGAGGTGGATTCCTCTTCCTCCGGAAGGCCAAACTGGCTTCTCAGTTCCTTATCCAGATCCGGTATCGGATCGGTATAGACAGAGAACAATACAAGGAGCCCGCCGCCGTCATAGACCAAAAATTCTCCACCCACCTGTTGACTTTTGTGAAGATATCGGAAATGTTCCCAATTGGAACCGTTGAGCCAAAATGCAAAGTCAAACTGCTCTGCCGGGCTGAAGCATTCCTTACCCTTGTCTGACTTTTGACAGATCATAAGGGTTACAGTGCTTCCGGTCAACTGTTTGGACCCTGCTTCTGGCGTCTGGCTGATGACCCTCCCCTGGGCGACCGCATTACTGTAACTTTCCTGCCGAATCACGCGAAAACCGGCTTCCCGAAGCACTTTTTCTGCGTCTTCGGCTTTTTCTCCCGATATGTTTGGGATCTCTCTGTTGATGGCTGCCACCACGATTTTGATATTGTCTCCAGGCCGGATCTCTTTGCCCGAAGCCGGCTCTTGGGAAACAACGGTCCCGATCTGTTCTCCTTCATACTGAGCATATTCCACATTGACGGTCAGACCAAGGTTTTCCAGCGCTTGCTGAGCTTCTTCTTCCTTCAGAGACACCACCTTAGGCATCGTAAAGGGTTCCTTCCCTATAGAAACTTTCAGTACCAGCGGCGTGCCCGTTTTCACCTCCGTGTTTGGCACAACACTTTGGGAGATGATTATCCCGGATTCCACATCATCGCTATATTCTTCTTCAATTTGAGGATCCTCAAATCCTTCCTTATATAGCGCAAGACGAGCGTCTTCTACCGTTCTTCCCACCAGGTTTGGAACGATTATCCAACTGATTTGAGGCGTCGGGGGAGACACCTCCAATTGAACGGGCGCCTCTGACGATACAGACTTGCCCTCTGCATTTGTCGGGCGGTCGGTATTTCTTATGAAGAAGAATAAAACTCCTATCCCTGCAATACCAATCAGGGATAAAATAATCCATCCCGGTTTATGAAGAATGCGGTTTATAAAAAGTTTTATTGGACCCTTTTCTAGAGCTGCCTGCAGCTCACCCACCGTTTGGAGTCGGTCCTGTTGGCGAACGGCCAATCCTTTCTTCAGCGCTTGTTCCTGCTGCTTAGAAATGGAATATCCAAGCTCTGACGGCCATTTGAGCTTGTCTTGATCTGCTCTATCCAGTGCGTCATCCGGGGTGGCACCCGTAATGCATTTGTAAATAGTTGCACAAAGGGCATACACATCTGTCCATGGACCTTGCTGTCCCTTGGAATAGTATTGCTCCCGAGGAGCATATCCTGCCTTGAGCACCACCGACATGCTGTGCTTATCTGAATAGTTCATCAACCTGGCTGCGCCGAAGTCCATGAGTTTCAGACTGCCGTCAGGCAGCATCATGATGTTATCCGGGCTTATATCACGATGGATGACGCCTTCCTGATGCAGTTTTTCCAGTGTTTCAAAGACAGGATGCATGAGGCCAAATATCTCATCAGCACTGAATTTTCGCTTCTTGAGCTGATGCGCCAGATCCTCTCCTTCCAAGTATTCCATGACGATATACGCCGTGTTGTTAGCTTCAAAAAAGTCTCGTACATCAACCACGCCCGGCGTATCATGAAAGTGAGCTAAAACCTGAGCCTCCTTCAAAAACCGATTCTTTCCTTCGGCGACCATCGTTCGATCACTGGTGATGGAAATATGGTCGGAAGCCTCTACGTTTCGGTTGGCCCATCCGCTGGGGTAATACTCCTTCACCGCCACCCGCATGTCCAGTTTTATGTCCAAACCGATATAGGTGATGCCAAAGCCCCCCTGCCCAATGGGCTCCCCCAGCAGATATCGTTGATTCAGGATCGTCCCCGGACGCAGGACATGGGGCGCGAGAGCTGTCTCTCCCGCCACATGCCCGCAGTGAGGGCACACGCTGTATCCCTCGTTAGGACGCATGCATTTCATGCAAACTATCCGCGCCATGTTCCCTCTCCCGAAATCGATTCACCGTATTTATTCTATTATAACAGCATCCCGCCCAGTTGCAAGATAGAACAACCATGCGTCTATAACCGTCGGTCGTTTGTTCATCCCTTGTTCAGGACGCAGAACAGATCACATTTATGCTGCTGGATCCCCCTCAGTTTGAGATATGCTTCACTGTCGCCCGTTCAGCACACCGGTCTGCCGGGGACACACCGCCGTCGGAAGTTTTTCTGAAATGCTGACGCTTGCCAGGCTGTTGGACGGTTGCTCCTTCACAGAGTTTCTTGTTTCCGTCGAAAGATTTCATATGCGTAATTTCATCGAAACAAAAGATAGTCGGCTATATCCCCATTTCGTCTCTCCGGCGGATCACAGCGCGGTCAGGCAAAAAAGATTCAGCCAATGTATTCCTGCACATCAGTAACGTAGAAAGAATCACACCATGATCCTATGGAAACCTCTGGGATCACAGCGATCCCATTAAATGTCTTATATGGCGGATCAAATTCAAACACCTGACTGATTTCCGTGTGTTTTTCCATATCCTCCTTGCTCAGATAAATTTTTCCGGCTGAGACCCAACCTGCATTATCGAGCCGATGGATAAACACATAGAAGTATCCGTTTCTGGCATAATCCGAACTTTCAATCGAATAATGCAGCGTAAACCGCATACAGTTATTGACCGTTTTTGTGAACATGAGGCCATATGTTCTAAACGACCATCCCGGAATACTGATACTCACCGGAGTACTGCTCCAGTCCCCATCCAGATCGCCCACATATCCCTTTACGTTCCCCCGCGTTGCCCCACATACCTTGCACTTTACAGGGGAAGTATACGTGGCCGCACTCCAGGTGTGACTATGAGGCGTAGGCGTGGGCTTGGGCGTAGGCGTGGGCTTGGGCGTAGGCGCAGCCGTGGGCTTGGGCGTGGGCGCCGGGGTCACCCGCAGCTGCGCCGGGGCGGCCGTGGCCGTGGGCGTAGGCGCAGTCGTGGGCTTGGGCGTAGGCGCAGCCGTGGGCTTGGGCGTAGGCGTGGGCTTGGGCGTAGGCGTGGGCTTGGGCGTAGGCGCAGCCGTGGGCTTGGGCGTAGGCGTGGGCTTGGGCGTAGGCGCAGCCGTGGGCTTGGGCGTAGGCGTGGGCTTGGGCGTAGGCGTGGGCTTAGGAGTAGGCGCAGCCGTGAACCGGGATGTTGGAGTGAGTGTCATTACAGAAGCGGCCAACGATGTCTTGGGAACGGAGGTCGTTTGACCTGAGGCAAGCGCTTTTCTCTCGTCCGTTCCCTTTCCGCCCAGCAAAACGATCAGCACAAGGGCCATGACGATCAGACCCAAGGCACCGCCGCCGATCCAAATATATGAGGTTTTTATGTTCAGTTGGATGGTCTTTCCCGTTTGTGACAGACCCGTTTTCCGCTGTTCATCCTTCTTTTGTTGCGCTGTTTCCGGCCCGGTCGCCGGCTTTTTGACCGGCTTCTTCTCTGGCTTTACCGCCCGGGTTGTCTGCTGCTTTCTCAGCAGCGTCACGGTTTTGTCGTCCGATGATCTGTTTTCCAGGGTGATTTGGCCGCCTTCTGCGCTGCTGACCGTTTCCTTATAGAGGGCTGTATTTAGAGCTTTAATGGATTGGAAACGATCCCTTTGAGCTATCGCCATCCCCTGTTTCAAAACAGCCTCTTGCCGTGCGGTGATGGGGAAGCCCAGTTGGGACGGCCATTGCGTCGTATCCTCAAAAGAGCGGCCCAATGCATCGTCCGGGGTGATGCCGGTGATGCTCTTGTATATGGTGGCGCACAAGGCGTATATATCCGTCCAGGGTCCCTGCTCACCTTTGGAACTGTATTGTTCCACCGGGGCATATCCTGCTTTCAGCACGACGGATACGCTCCGTTGATCCCCATAGTTCATGAGCCGGGCGGCGCCGAAGTCCATGAGCTTCAGACTGCCGTCGGGCAGCAGCATGATGTTGTCCGGGCTGATGTCCCGGTGAATGACGCCCTGCTGATGGATTTTTAACAGCGTCGTGAATATGGGCTTCATAAGGGTGAAGATCTCGTCGGCTGTGAACCTTTCCCGCTTGAGCCGTTTTGCCAGTGTCTCTCCTTCCAGAAACTCCATGACGATATAGGCCGTATCGTTGGCCTCGAAGAAATTCAGCACATCCACGATGCCCGGTGTGCCGCGAAAGCGGGCTAGGGTGCGGGCTTCCTTGAGAAAACTGTCCTTGCCCTTTTGAATGTCCAGCCGCAGCCGTTCATCGGTGATGGTGATGCTGTCGGAGGTCTCTACGTTGCGGATGGCATACCCACTGGGGAAATACTCCTTGATGGCCACGCGGATGTCCAGATTCCGGTCCCTCCCGATGTATGTGATGCCGAAGCCTCCCTGCCCGAGAGGCTCGCCCAATATATAGCGTCCATCCAAAATCGTCCCCGGCCGCAGAACGTGCGCGGCAAGGGTCGTTTCTCCCGCCACATGCCCGCAATAGGGGCACATCTGGGTGCCCCCGGTGGGGCGCATACATTTCATACAATAGGTTTGGTTCATAGTGACTCTTTCCCTTAGGCTTGTTTCATGTTTTCTCTTTCTTCTTGTCTACCTTTACAACAAAGGATCATGACAAGGCTCAATCGTAAACTATCGCGCTCACCATGCCAAATAGTATTGATAGTAAATATCGACAACCCATACGTCATACGTATATTTTAACGAAGTCAACGTTTCGTTATACTCGGAATAGCTAATATCATAAGCAAAAGATCCAATATTCCCCAGCCAACGATCAAGCTCCTCGGTTGGAACCGCAGTATCAATTGTAGTCGGCCCTATTCTAGTCGATATTGAGTATGAAATCCAATTCCCGCTTTGAACGTTTCCATCACAATATGCTCTAGCATTCGCCAAAGCGTCTGATTCACTGTAACTATGCACAGGATAGGTAAGGTTTGCATATGCAGTTTCTGTCCTTGGCACTGGAGTAGAATCTGGGGCTGGCGTCGGCGTGCTCGTTGGCGTGGTCGTTGCAGGATTTGGCGTCGGTGTCGCTGGCTGCGGCGTTGGCGTTGCGGGCTTTGGCGTAGCCGGTCTGGGCGTGGAAGCGGCTGGCTGCGCCGTAGCGGCGACCGGGTTTTGCGTCGGCATGGAGGTCGGTTTTGCCGTGGGGGATGCCGTTGGCATGGGCGTATCGCCCGATCCGAGATCGATCCACAACACGGGGCGGACCGCGTTATATGTATAGTTTACGCTGTATCCCTTTTGACTGACAGAACCGTCGTCGTCGATGCAGGCGGCACTGTCGGCACGCTCGCCCGGCGACCGCAGCCACCACCAGCAGGTGGCTTTGCCTTCTGAAGTGTGATTGCTGCTCAAATATGCCTGCTGCGCAACAGCATACTTTGTCGGAAGACATTTTCGCGTTTCGTCCGAACGGAAATACTGATTGGCAATCGCAACGCTGAGAAGGAACACCTTGTCCGTAGCTTCGCTTTCGGACGTTTCGCTGAAAGAGGGGTCTTCTTGAGCCGTTATCGGAACGGCAACGATCCTCTTCTGCTCATCCTCACTGAATGCAGCGTTTAGGAACGTTTCGTTCAGCCAATTGCGCAGGGTGCAGGCTTCCCATGTAACGGAGGAATACGAGGCGTTATACGGCTGGCAATCCAGCGCATATTGGCTTATCACGAGGATCTTGCTGCCCGCTTTGGCGAGCACGATCCAGTTGATCGGCTCTTTTCCGTTCGTCGCATCAGCATCCTGTTCATATGCGCCGAAGGGATAGATGTCTCCGACCTTGACAGAATCAATACCCACTTCGGAAGCATTGGGCGTTTCTACAGGCGTGATGGCGGGCGTATCCGTGGGTTCTGGCGCAGCTGTCGGCGCAGGGGTCGCCATGGACTCCACCGTATCCGTCGCCTTCAACGTGGGCAGGGGTGTTTCGGGAATATTCGTTGTCTCAGCGGAGGCAAGCGTTCCTGCAGCTCCTTTTTTCTGCTTTCCGCCGAGCAAAGCGATCAGCACAAGAGAGAGGACGATCAAACCCAAAACAGCGCCGCCGATCCACAGATATGGAGCTATTCGCTTTTTGGAGGTGGTCTTCTCTTTTTGTGCTGGTTTTTCTCTTGACTGTTTGCTCTCTTGCTGCGGCTTTGCTTCCGGCTCCTTTTGTGGTTCTTTAGCAGGCTTTTTCTCTGCCGATGACTTCGGCTGCTTTCTCGGCAAGGCCACGGTCTTGTCGTCTGAGGATTTCGGTTCCAAAGTGATGGGGCCGTTCTCCTCCATGCTGTCGATCATTTCCGCACGAAGCGCCGCTTTCAGCTCGCCGATGGACTGAAAACGATCCTTTTGGAATACGGCCATGCCCTTTTTCAGCACGGCTTCCTGCTGTACCGAGATGGGGAAGCCCAGTTCAGAGGGCCATTTGAGATCGTCTCCATCCACTCGGTCCAGAGCATCGTCCGGGGTGATGCCCGTGATGCATTTATAGATGGTGGCGCAAAGGGCGTAGATATCAGTCCAGGGGCCCTGCTGACCCTTGGAGGTATATTGCTCCTTGGGGGCGTACCCAGCCTTCAGCACCACGGACACGCTGCGCTGATCTCCATAGTTCATGAGCCGGGCAGCGCCGAAGTCCATGAGCTTCAAGCTACCGTCAGACAGCATCATGATGTTGTCCGGGCTGATGTCCCGGTGAACCACATCCTGCATGTGAATCTTTTCCAGCGTATTGAAAACGGGGTCCATGAGCCGGAAGATTTCGTCTGCTGTGAACAGTTTCCTTTTCAGCCGATGACCCAGGGTCTCCCCATCCAAATACTCCATAACGATATAGGCTGTATCGTTGGCCTCAAAGAAATTCAGCACGTTCACGATGCCCGGCGTGCCCTGGAAGCGGGCCAGGGTCCGGGCCTCCTTCAGGAAGCTGTCCTTGCCCTTCTGAATATCCAGGCGCAGCCGATCGTCCGTAATGGTGATCCGCTCGGAAGTCTCTACGTTGCGAACGGCATATCCGCTGGGAAAATACTCCTTCACCGCCACGCGGATGTCCAAATTGAGATCTCGGGCGATGTATGTGATTCCGAAGCCGCCCTGGCCCAGTGGTTCACCCAGCAAATATCGGCCATCTAAAATGGTCCCAGGCTTCAGAACATGGGAAGCAAGGGGGGTCTCTCCTGCTACATAACCGCAATGAGGGCACATATTTGTGCCCTCATTTGGCTGCATACATTTCATGCAATAGGTCTGATCCATGCCTGCTCTCCCTAATAATCCTATTCTATAATAATATACTACTTATCATATGAAGAATCAAGCATTGCCTTAGAAAGAAGAGTCGCATATGCTTCATTTATATCAACAGCAATACACTTTCACAGCCACCCAAGCGTCCAGTTTACGATCGCGGACAATATAAATGATTCAAAAACCTGCGGTCCCAGCGATTCGCCCAGCAGATATCGTCAATCCAGTATGGCCCCGGGCTGCAGCACATAGAATGGTTATCTTTCTCCGCAAAATAACCACAATGAGGACACACTGCTGTGCCCTCATTCGTCTGCATGCATTTCATACAATACAACTGATCCATATCATCTTTCTCCAAGCCGAATCGCTATGGCAGTGTGATTGTCGGCGTTCTCGTCCATACGGCTTTTTGCGATCCGCCGCATGCGCTTGAGCCAATCTGATGCCATGCTGGAGTCAGAAAGCGTTTCCAGCATTTCTTCTTCCAGAATGTTGTCCCAAAACCCATCTGAACACAAAAGAAAAGCGTCGCCGCGATGCACGGAGATCTCGACAATATCCGCCTTGACCTCGTCCTTTGCACCCAGAGCCCGCAGCAGACAGTTACGCTCAGGATTCTTGCGTACATCGCGCGGGTCCACTTCGCCAGAAATCACTTCCAGCTGAAGAAGGGTATGATCTCTAGACTGATATTCTATCTTTCCATCTCGAAATTGATAGATGCGCGTATCGCCTACGTTGGCTGCAAGCGCACCTGAGGAGTTCATCCAAAGCACGGCGACGGTCGATTTCATCCCCCCGTAAGTCTTGTCGTGAGCCAGCAGCTCGTTGGCCGCTTCAATAGCTTCCTTGAGAGCGTAGATCGACACCTCTTTTTGGCTCAACGCTGACGTGATCGTTTTGATCGTTGCCTGGGATGCGATCTCGCCGTTGGCGTGTCCACCCAAACCGTCCGCAACAATGGCTAACGTGGTTCCGCCGGATTCCACGATCACCTGGGAATCCTCGTTATTCTTTCTTCCGCCGACCTCAGAATAATATGCTGAACTCTTTCTCATTGCTGACCTCATTTGGATAAATACTCAGTAAAAAAAACTTTTCGTTCCGGAATTAACCGGTAAAACAGCGCCGCTTTTCAACGCATATCGGGCGGAGCAGATTCCGCTCCGCCCGATACCATGCTTCAGCGGTTCCAAAGACGCTTCGTCACAAAACCGGATGCTCCTTTGCCTTTTTCAGGAAGCTTCTGTAATCGACGTTTCCTCGTGCGGCTGTGACCAGGGACAAGCTTTCTACATCCAACTCGTCTTCTTCAAGATCGGAAGCGTCCGCTGCCTTGGACTGGGCAGGAGAGATCTCCTCCATCGCAGCGACGATATTCAGTTGTTTTTCGATGGAATACTTCATGCTCCTATTACTTGTGTTCGTTTACAAAACGTTTTCTATAGATAATGTCAATTTGAAATTATCATGGCTTTTAAGGCGGACACCATTGTCTTTTCATTTTTCGTTTCACGAGCTTGATTCCAAGTCTTAGCAGCCTTTCTCATGCCTTTTTGAGTAAAAAAGCAATTAACTGCGGCACTAACCAATGTAATAGAAACCAAGAGAAACAGAACAAAAACGATACTAAACCCAGCCACAAATGTATTGATCAAATTGACTATTAGCCCAATTGCACCAACACCAAATTCTAGCCACATCCATACAGGATACTGACCATCAGGAATTTTTTGCTTTTGTGCTCTTTCACGACCTTCATTTATTACCTGGTCTTCTTCAACTGTGTTCAGTTGAATATCTTCTCTCAAAAAAGTTCGGATTGACTTTTCTTCGCTCGCATTCGGAAAACACAACTCTTCGTCTTTTTGAGTTTGTTTGCTATTAGAAATAGCACAAAAAACAGCTTCTTTCCAAGTCATTTGAATCCTCTTTCGATTTGATTTGGTAATATTTGTATGTTATCAAACAGGGGTTATTTATTCTTCTTTTTCCTGTTCTTCCAATACCAAATCGCTGACCCAATGATACCTCCAGCGGTTAAAGCTAAAGAAACGCATCCACAAACAGTACCAATTACAGCAGCAGTAACAACAATCCCTCCAGCAACGTCTTCTAATTCGTCCTCAGACAAGGCCTCACTATTCTTCTGTTGCAAAGCAGAAGAAACTTTGTTTAAAAAATCATCAATTTGACCAGCTGTGGCTTCAGGGACCTTTTCTTGTATTGCCTTGATGATGTCCTCTCGTTCGCTCAGATCTTTATTATCTTCATAGAAGGACTGCTCACTAAGAACCATACCGATTTTTTCTTCAATTAACATGTTGCTACCTCATTTCTTTTTCCTGTTTTTCCAATACCAAATCGCTGACCCAATGACGCCGCCAGCAGTAAGAGCAACACCAACGCATTTGCACACAACTCCGATAACTGCAGCCGTTACAACAATACCACCAGCAACATTTTCGAGGTCTTCTTCCTTCAGATCTTCTGTATTATTTCTTTGCATCGTATCTGAAACTTTGTTTAAAAAATTATCAATCTCATCATATGTTGCTTCAGGGACTTTTGCTTGCACTGCTGAAATAATCTCCTCATGATTTTCAAGATGTTTATTATCTTCGTAAAACAGAGGATCACTTAATGCTTGCCCTATTTTTTCATACATATTCATTGAAGTTTTCTCCCTGTTCTTTATATCCTTATAATTTTTACTTCTTTTTCTTTTTCTTGGTGCTCTTGGCCGGCTTATATGACCAATCCAAAGCCTGATATGCAGCATACGCAGCTACACAAGCAGCCCCAATACAAACGACACCAACACCAATGCAAAATACCGCTGTACTAATAACAAGTCCGCCTGCAACATTCTCCAGATCTTCTTCAACGATCTCATCATTATCAACGTCTTCTTTTTTTCGTGCAATCTGGCTTACTAATTCCACGACTTCATTGTCCGTCATTTCGATGCCATGTTTCATAAATGATTCTTTGAAATCATCCATCGTTTTGAAAGATTCTGCTTCTTTCTGAAACTCTTCGTTGCGAAATAATTCCACAAGCTTTTCATAATTTACCATAATTTGTTTTCTCCTTTATTATCTTTGGTTGATTTATTATTTCTTCTTTTTCATTTTAATACAGACATGGCCTATTTTCTTAATATACGGCCTACGGCACAGGGGACAAATGGCGATGTTTTTGAGAATACCGATAATCGGATTTATCGGAAGGGTAGGCATCAGAATTCCGCCTGCAACATCCTCCAAATTGTCTTCGGACAACTCGCCTGCCTCAAGCTTGTCGACCGCCGCTTGAATCTCCTCCTCAGTTGCCTCCACGCCTTGCTCTTTCAGCCCTGCCTGAAGTTCGGCCAACAATTCCTTGCCTTCCATGATTGCTTTCTCCTTCCCTGATTCTATCTGTTTATACACTCAACGGTCAAAAATGTTACTGGTGTTTTCAAAACTAATGGGTAAATATTTGCTTTTTTTGTTCATATTAATGAAGCAGTTCTTTACTGAGTGATCCGACTCTTATGCATGGCGACCGCCGCCGCTGCTATACCTGCAACGATGTCCTTTCTTGCGAACATACACTTTGCGACAACGAGGGCAGATAGCCAAAAGAGCTGCTGCGAGGCCTAATCCAAGACCAACTACCGGCAGCACACAACCACCAGACACATCTTCCAGATTATCCTCTGACAACTCACCTGCCTCAAGCTTGTCGACCGCCGCCTGAATCTCCTCCTCGGTGGCCTCCACGCCTTGTTCCTTTAGCCCTGCCTGAAGCTCTGCCAACAGTTCCCGATCTTCCATCCTGATCATTCCCTCCTTAACGCTTATTCTAACAATATATACACCCTTCAAAACGATTTGTTACACCATTATTCTGCCATCAGAAAACGTATAGGGGTGAACGGATCGCCAAAATAGGTATTCTGGAGGACATGTGCAGTTCGCTTGATCCAGGAACGAGCCGCATCTATCGTTGGTTCCAGGGATTGCCCTTCCTTCTGATAGTTTTCCAGTCGTCCTCCCGGACGATATGTATCTGTTTCTATTCCCAGGAACAAAGCTGCTCTTTGGGGATCGTACGCTCCGAAGGCCGCCACCAGACCGATGGCATCAGCGATCACCTCGTCCCTGATCGGGTCCACATCCTGTGGATACAGCTTTCGACACACAAAGTGGGTCAGCTCATGATAGATTCGAATGGTCAAGGAGTAATCCAGCCACGCCGCTGGTGAAAGGTCCAGCGCCGCTGCAGGCACTGCGCTGTAACAGCCACGGCTGACAAGGATCAATGTGGATCGGTAGTTGGCTGGGTCCGCCGTGAACCGCCTAAATTCCTTTTGCCAATCCTTTCCGCCGGCTTCTTCGTACGCCGATTGATGTGCTCGGATCCTGCTCCAATCATTGAGACCGCTGATGGTGGTAGCTCCCATGGAAAACGGAATGACCCTGGGTTCACAGCGATAGGCCAAGGCGCACACGCAACGCTCAAAATCTGCCCTGTTCTCAAGATACAATACTTCCGCTGGACCGGCAGGCGTTTGCATGGATTTCAACTCGTCTGCCGTCGAGAAAGTAAAACCTGTGGGGACGAGATCGCTCTCTTGTCCCCGTAGAACCATATTTTTGTACAATAATGACTTCCCTGCTCCCGGACTTAGAGGGACGCACAGCTGGGGAAAACGCTCTGCCAGCTGATAAAGGGGATGGTTTGTCATGGGTATCAACCCGAATATCCTAACTTGATGATGTCCTGTCGATTGGGAAGGTCGAATTGATTGAGTTGGACATCCCAATCAGTTAATATGCTTCCCGTGAATGCGCTGATTGAGTTTGCTCTTGACACCAGTTCTTTCCATTCTCGAGCGTTTCCACGGAACCAGATATGACGAATGTTTCCGCATCCGTTGAATGCTTTTTCTCCCATCTTCTTCATGGATTTAGGAAGGATGATAGTGTCCAGATTTTCACATCCCTCGAGAACGCTTGAACCTATCCTTTCCACACCTTCTACAAACTCAATCTCTTTGATGCCAGTACAACCAGAAAACACATTGTCTTCGAATACCAGGGAAGCCGCTTCGTTGCGCACTTTCATCGTTACGCCATACAGGGAAGTGCAGCCGGAAAAAGCTTCACGTTCCACCAGCGAAACGGATTTTGGTATATCGATTTTTGTCAGGGATGTGCATTTTGAAAATGCCTTCTCGCCAATAATCTCGATGGAGCCGTCAGGACTCATCTCTACGCTATATAACGAGGTACAGCCAGCGAATGCTTCCCTATCTATCTTGGTGACCGCTTGGGGGATTTGGATCTGCTGCAACGACGTACAGTTGTAAAAAGCTCTATTGCCGATGGTCTGAATGGCACCATCCAGCTCAACGCCACTTAGGGCCGTACAGCCGGAGAACGCACCTCGCTCAATTACCATAACGCCATCTTTTAGATACGCCTTTTTTAGGGAAGCACAGCTTTCAAACATCCCGCTGGGAACGCTGGATCTAGTCGTAACCGTTTCCAAATTGGTACATCCTGAAAAGATGCTTTCTCCTACCGTTGTCAGACTCCGGCCAATCTCCACTGTTTGCAGATTTTTGCAATCTGCAAAGCAATAATCACTAATAGTATCAACATTGTCGCCGAGAGTGATGTCTTTGAGCGCTTCACATCCCTGAAAAGCACGCTTTCCGATGGAAACGAGGTTTTGGCCAAAGGATATTTCGCTCAGATTGGTGCAGCCCGAGAAAGCTTTATCCCCGATAGTTGTTACACCGTCACCAACAGTTATTTCTACCAGGCTCGTACAACCAGAAAAAGCGGATGCCCCGATTTTTGTGACGGAGCTATCAATTTCGATCCGTTCAATGCTCTTACACGCAGCATCGCTGAAAGCCTGGTCAGAAATGGCATCAACACCATCCTTGATAATCACAGTTTTCACATTAGCCAAACGCTGAGTGATCCGATTGTCTTTTATTTCTACCTTGGTGACATCTGCCCCATAAAGCGTCATGACATCTTTATCGAACTCCACCATCAAACCGCTTTCCAATTCAATTGCATGCGTCTGTTTCTCGGTGGATTCTGACACCGACACAGGCAGAGGATCCCAACCGCTGTCGCCGATTTGTTCCTTTTTGGATCCACATCCCCACAATCCAAAGATAGCGACAAAGATTATCGCTGCACATATCGCTTTTTTCATATCTTAGTCCTCCCGTAATAAAACCACATTATACTTAACCCAGTACATGCCCGCAACACCGATTTCGTCACCCGTTTTCAATAAGTCGGTTTCCTGGCCCTCATGGATTTCGACCCCATTGATGGTCGTCCCATTAGTGGAATGACCTCCCAAGAACCGATATCCTCTTTCATCCGCCTGAAAAACGCCGTGCGTATGACTTATATAATCTTCTGAAAAAGCTCCGCTTGGCCACGGATTACTTCTGCCAAGGATGAAACCCGGGTGAAGACCCATCACTTCGCCATTCTCTTCGCATGTAATGTAAGCGCTGTATCCCAGGCGCAACATGTCTGAAACGCTTTTCCCGGTCAAATACAGCAGATGCTGATCTTTTGCCAAGGTAATAATGGAGAAGTTGCCTACTTGACAGGGTTTGTCGGTATCGATTTTGACTCCGTTAAGAAAAGTGCCATTAGTCGAACCGATGTCTCGGACCAGGACTTTTCCATCTTCATTGGTAAAGAGCTGTGCATGCTTTGCACTGATGTACCTTTCATTGAAGCAAAAATCGTTAGCCTTGGAGCGCCCTAGCCGACTTACACCTTCTCCTAAGCGAAACACCCTACCCGTGGAAAGATCGATCAATACTCGAGGTTCTTTTGGCCGAATAGCGACTGTCTTTTCAAGTTTAATAGTGACTGCATCATCCTTCTTGTTGGGTTTGGGGATACGCTCGGTTTTCTTTTGAATAACGGTCTCCTGTCCATCCGAAACAGGAATAACAGGTTTTTCCGGATTATCTTCTGCTGGGGATTCCTCTGGTTCATGCGGCCCAATGATCGGATTCGGATCATCGATGGGGGGGAGGGGCCGCGGAGGCAGGTCTTCCGCCGGCGGGTTTTCATCGATGCAAACCACGGCCCAAGGCTTATCTCGGTAGGCGGCCTGCTTGCATAGACCACATTCTGCAGGCTTTACAGCTTCATTGAGGAGTGTTTCCATCCCGTTTCTACTGGTAAGGGCAAGAGAATAGGCTTTTACGTGATAGGTCCTTTCCATCAGCAAGCGCATGGCAGGCGTTAGCGAAAAAGCTTCTGTCAAAATAGGGACGATAAGAACCCCCTGATCCAGCGCCGTGTTAATATCGCTACGACAGGCGTGAACGTTGACAGATGCCTTGCTGATTAATGCCATGCAAACACGACTGTTGCTCAGCCGTTCAATCACAGTCTCGGCCCAAATATCATCGGGAATATTACCCCCATCGTACCAAACGCGATACCCGCTATTCGCCATACTCTCAATGATGGGACCGGCAATATACTCATCTTTTTTGCAGAAGCTGAAATAAATATATGGATCGTTTCCCTCATAGGGATGTACTGCACAACGCACTTTCTTATTTCTCCTTTGCCTCTATTTGCAATAAAGCGGTAAGGCCTGTAGCGGCCATTTTTTCCAATATAGCAGCGGGTATCCGAACCAGTTTCATTGAACCTTTTTCATTATTATCAATTGTTTGCTGGATGGACAGGAACGCTCGGCAGCAAGATGTGGAAAGTCCGCTTGCTTTCTGAAGATCCACTGAAAGATTATAGTTCAAAAGCACCAGCGTTTTCAGCTCATCTCCTATAGCAAACGCTGTGTCGCTCCGAAGATCTCCTTCCAAAGCTATTGTCACCTCGTTATCCTTTATAGTCTCCTGAATTTGCAATACCGTATTGTTCCGGTCTGTCAGACATACACAATCATCCTTAACTACACTGACGATTCCCATATTTTACTCCTTATTCCGCAATTTGACGAACAGCCAATTCATAAAACAATCCATGTTTCTTCATAAGATCATCATACTTGCCTTCTTCCACGATCCTTCCCTGATCCATGACGAAAATCCTGTCACAGTTTTTGATCGTGCTTAGTCGATGAGCTACAACGATCCTAGTCACATTCATGCGATCCAAGCTATCACTTACCGTTGCCTGAGTAATGTTATCCAGCGCGCTGGTTGCTTCATCGAAAATCAGTATTTTTGGATTGCTGATGATGGCTCGGGCAATCAGAATTCTTTGCTTCTGACCGCCGGAAATGGTACCGGAGTTTTCGCTGAGCATGGTATGGATGCCCATGGGCATTTGAGCGATATCCTCTTTCAAGCCAACCTTTTCAACCACTGCCTGCACATCTTTTGCAGTAGCTTTGGGAGCTGTAATCACGATGTTCTCGTAGATGCTGCCAGCTATCAACTGACCGTTCTGCAGGACCACGCCCAGCTTTTGGCGGAGGGCATATTTGTTCAACTTAAGAATGCTTCTGCCGTCATATAGGATTTCTCCTGATGTAGGCTTTTCAAATCCAAGCAACAGCTTCAACAGAGTGGATTTTCCGCATCCCGAACTGCCAACGATCCCAATATACTCTCCGGACTTTATATTCATGTTGATATTGTCCAAGACCTGTTTATCCCCCTTCGCATAGGAGAAGGACACATGGTTCACATTGATATCGCCGTTCAGCTCACCCGGGAATTCGGCATCCTCTTCGTCCTCGCAGGCGGTCTCAAAGATCGGTTTGAACCGCTCCACGGTGGGCTTCATCTGATAAAAGCTCAAGCCCTTCTGAACCAGCTGTTCAACAGAACCTGAGAAAGCGCCGAAAGCGGTATTGAACCCCATAAAAGCGCCCATGGTAATATTGCTCTTGGCGGGGTCCTTCAAAATATCTTTCACCAGGATGTACAGCACCATGGAGAAAACCACCGAAGAAGATATCGACAGCACGCTGGAGAAGGTGGAATACCGGTTCTCACGAATTTCCAAGGATTGAATACCGGAGAATGGGACCATATAATCATAGATGGCCCTGTCTTCAGCACCGGCCATTCGGATCTTTGTGATCCCGCTCAGATACTGATAAAGTTTTGAGCTGGCTACCCCCTGTTTTTCTGCCTCCTCCTTTTGGAATCTTAAGGTAAGGAAGGAAAAAACTACCAAAATGACGAAATAAATAGTCAACATCAACAGGGAGACCCAAGCAAGCTTGGCGCCAGATTTGAACATGCGAATCAGGTACAAAAGCGAGAATACTGTGGAAACTCCGGTAATGACGATGGAGCTCACATAGCTGTTGATGATTCCGCCGATAGACATGATCCGCTGCGCCAGATCCGCACTGTCGATCGAATGGAAAAAGCTCTCCGGTAACCGGAAAACGCGATGATAGGCCGCATCCTGCATTCTGTATCCCACTCGGCTCTGCAGACGAAACTCCGCGATGCTCTTGACCATGGAGAAGAATAGATTGCCGATCATGAACGCACCGATTACCATACAGAGCTGGACAAGCTCACTTTGGCTCCCCATAGGGATGTAATCGTCGTAAATCTTTTGGTTCAGCTCGGGCAGCAGTATACCTATCAGCGTCGTCACCAACCCGAGGACCAGGATAGATACAACATCCAGCTTGCCCATGTCCTTGAGGCCGAAGCGGAACAGGTCCTTCAATTGCAAAGACTTGCCTGGCAAAGCCCTCTCGATGGAGTATGCTTTCGGCTCTATTTTCTCTGCCATCGCTGCATCGAGTTTCTGCATCTTATCCGTTTCGATGTCGTAGACCGAGTATCCGAATCCTTTCGGCACACAAACCACATACTTTTTATCTATTCTGCCAATGAGAACTCCACAATCGCCTCTGAACCATTTAGGCTCGAGAACAACCTCCCGACAAATCAAGTTTGCCGCGTTGGCGATGGTCGGTATATCGAATTGTTCCCGGCATTTTTGACGGACCTTTTCAAAATCGATCGCTTCCGATTTCATCAAAGTGGCAGCGCATCGGACCGCTTTCATAGCCGGATCGTTCTCATCGATCTGCAAACTGTTGTTGGATTCAAACGGACGAACGATCAGATCGCAGATCATATCAGAACACTTGCCGTCGATAATGATCTCACGATCCCGAAGCACGTCGGCTTTCAGTTCCTCTGTTATATAACGCTCTACAAGACTGTTTTCAAAGCCTTCCCGATCAAAATCTGTAAGATTGTACCGTTTTGCAAAGTTTGCACGCAACACGCTTGTTACGCAGTGAGGCAATATCGTTAACTCCGCCGATGAGGATTTTGCTTTTACTACAAACCGCCATTCAATGCGTTCCTCATCCCGATACGAGAAAGCAGGGAAGACGTCTCCTTTTTTTGCTTCTCCGACGAAGATGGCTTTCCCTTGTTTATTCTCCCTCTTTTGCCATTTAGCTATAAAGATCAGAACCTCCCCATCGCGAACGATATAGGCGTCTTGATCCGTTGGGCGTACGCTGTTTGGACAATGTGTAATGAACGGTTGGGTCGTGAGCTGGATAGTATTGTTTTCCCCTGCCATATTCTCCGCCCCCTTTATGCGCTTTGGACCAGGTCCCGATAGTACCCAGCCTGCGAAAGCAACTGCTCGTGGCTCCCTGTTTCCACCACCTGGCCGTTCTTCATAACCACGATGATGTTTGCATCTCGAAACGCACTGAGCCGATGGGCTACGATCACGCAGGTGCAGCCTCTGCGCTTCACATTATCCAGTATCTTCTTTTCGGTTATGGGATCCAAGGCACTGGTGGCTTCATCCATGATCAATATGGTCGGTTGCGTTACCAATGCTCTTGCAATCTCCAGACGCTGCCGCTGACCGCCGGACAGATTCGTGGCGCCTTCGGTAAGCATGTAGTCGTACCCCCCTGGAAGACCCATGATGAAGTCATAGATGCAGGCGTCCTTAGTAGCTTTATCGATGTCGGATTCCAGAACAGCAGAGTTCCACATGGTAATGTTGTCTCGTATTGTGCCGGAGAAGATGGAAATGTTTTGATCCACTGTAGATACGCTGGCATGGATAGTGCTGTCAGGTATCTGTTCCATGTCCTGACCGTCCAACAGCACCCGGCCTTCCCAAGGATGGTACAACCCGCTGACTATTTTAGCGACGGTGGATTTTCCGCTTCCGGAAGCACCAACAAAAGCAATCATCTCACCACTGTTCAGCCGGAAGGCAAAATCCTGAATCAGCGGCGGTTTGAGCTTGCTATAGCCGAACGAAACACTTTCCAATGCCACATCTCCGTTCAGCTTGGTAACGGCATTGCTTTTTTTATCCGTCTTCTTGACTTTTTCAATATCATGCTTCATGATATCTTCTACTCGATTGATGTTGGCTTTCATAGTTTGAATCTTTCGTACGAAGCTTACCAACTGATTGATTGGTTCGCTGAAAGAATCAAAGAGAGAATTGAAAGCTACCAGCATACCCATGGTGATCTTTCCCTCGATCACCAACTTGCCTCCCACCAGCAGGAGCAGAACATCTGTAATGGCTCCGGCCGCCTCCGGAACGACACCGATAAGCTGCTGGAATTTTCCAAGTTCCTGTTCAAGGGCAGCGTTTTTCGCTTGATAACCTTGAACGCGTTCCGTGTAAGCGGCTTCTGCGCCGGAAGCTTTGATGGTATCCACGATACTGAGCCCGGCGCACACGGTACCGTACAGCTTGCCTCCGGTGATCTGCATTTTCATGCTGATGCTGGAAACTACTTTGTTGCTGAAAAAAACGATCAACAGCAGTATTCCTGTATTTGCCAGACCGATCAGCGTCATGACTGGGCTGTACAAGATAAGGATAATAAGATAGAAAATCGCCACCAAGATATTCAGAGCCGTTTCAGCAAGTTCACCTGCGAGGAACTCGTTGACGGCTATCTGATTATCCATACGTCCTACCAGATCCCCCGCATAGCGCTGATCGAAAAAGCTGACGGGCAGGCGGAACATGTGCTTCAGGAATCGATGGCCGGAGAGCAGTGTCATCTTGCTCTTCAACTTTTGCAAAAGTGTACTGCGATAATAGCTCAAGCCCGCTTTCATGAGCAGAAGCAGCCCCATGGCAATTAGTATCTTCGTTAACCAGTCCGTATAGCCGTTGATCAGCACGTCATCCATGAACATTTGGGAAAGGATGGGAAGCACCAGGCCGGGAAACACCAGCAACAGGCCGATATAGAACAGCTTGAACAGCACTCCATACTGGCCCTTGAGATTTTTTGCCACAAATGGTAGCAATCCCGATTTCTTCTTCTCCGTCTTGAAAGCAGGCGTTTTTTCAAAGGTCAGGACTACGCCGGTAAAGCAGTCGTCAAGCTCGTCCCATGTTAGCTTCCGCCGACCGATAGCTGGGTCATTGATATAAACGTTTTTTCCTCGTATTCCCTCGAACACCACGAAGTGGTTGAAGTTCCAATGAATGATACAGGGAGTCTTGATGGTTTTGAGAGCATCGATCTCCTTCCTGTATCCGTGGCAGTCCAAGCCGAAGCGCTTAGCTGCGCGCATGATATTGGCTGCATTGCAGCCGTCTCGGGAAACGCCCGTTTCCACGCGCATCTTCTCTAAAGGCACATATTTGCCGAAATAAGCAAAAATCATAGCTAACGAAGCAGCACCGCACTCCGTTGCTTCCATTTGAAATACAGATGGTGTTTTGTGAAAAGTAGCTGTTTGACGGTTCTGTACTGCCTCTTTTTCCACAACTTCTTTCTGGGACTTCATTTCTTGCCTCCCCAGATCTCATCCAGTTTTTGGAAAAGCTTTCTGATAGGTGCTATTTTATCTGTCACGATTTTCACGGTTACAGGGTCTCTGGCGCTGACCGTCTTCGTATATCCTTTTTCGTTAGACCATCTCAACCCTGTCCGTGTCTCACGGTCCTGAAAATCAAATTCACAAACGATTGCGATTTTGCCGTTTGCTTCCTGAGCAACGTTCCCTGCGCCGCCCCATATTTCTGCCAGCTTTTTGTCCGCCGGCAAACTGTCTATTGCAAAGACCCGAGCTTCCAAATATCCATATTTTTGCGTGCTTATGCCACCGACTTCAACCCTTGCTTCTATATTTTTGCTTGTCCCCCGGATAGTTTCCAATTGGTCTTTGACTTTCTTTGCCTCCTCTTTTGAGGCATAGCATATTGCTACCAGTTTTTTGTTATTGAGGGATGGTGTGATCCTGAGGATTTCATCGCCGCTTTCGAATGTTTTTCCGCCTTCAACAAACGTCTTAACCACAATCCCGTCTTGATCAGAAACTAAAGATAGGCCATTTTTGCTGTCGGTATCGTAGACCAAAACATCTGTTCCGATGGAAACCGAGCTGTTGACGTCGCATTTCATTTCGATAGCTTTTCCGGATTCGGTGGCAAAAACAGAACAGACTCCGTCCGGTTCCGCCAGGATACCCGGTAAAGTGATCGTTTCCGGTATGCTGCCTACGATAGACCATATTACCGCCACGATGACGATCAAGGTGAGCCCCAATAAAACCAGCCATGAGAGCGGAGAAGTGATTTTCAAAGATTTATCCAGCTGTTCCGGTGAAGATATTTTATCCAATGCTGTTTTTCTGTAAATCTGTGCCATGCCCTTTATCTGTCTCCTTCCTGTTTTTCCAAGTATTCCCGTATCTTTTTCAAAGCTCTGGACATCTGCGTTCTGACGTTAGCTTCGGAAAGGCCCGTATGGATACTGATTTCACGGGTGCTTAGTTTTCTAAAATATCGGAGCTGCACGATCTTGGCCTGCACAGGGGTGCATGTCTCCAATGCGCTAAACAATCGGTTACGCATTTCTTCCAGTTCGATAGCGTGATCAAAATCTGTTTCATCAGGCAGAATATCGATGATCTCATCGATATGGACGTTGCTTTTTCGATCACGATAATAGTTTTTGATCCGAGAATTGAGCACCAAAAAAATCCATGTGCTGAAAGAAGCACGTCGTTCATCGTACTCCTCATAATGTTGATAGCAATACAAAAAGGCGTTTTGTGTGAGATCCTCTGCATCATCGTTGTTTCGAACTTTTTTCCATGCATAACGAAACACACGCAAATAGTTCTCATTGTAAAGTTTTTCAAACGCTACATCCCGTTCGACAAACTCCATCTCACTTCCCTTTCTCTGCGAGAACCATTCGCCGCTTCTTTGGAGAATGCTTTGATAAGACCTTTCACACGGAAGATTCCCAGGAAAACGTATCGTTGCAAAGAGGAATGAAAAGGAACTTGCTCTCATTGAGCCCAATTTCGTCCCGTTCTTTCAGCGGTTCCGGTAGAAGGACTAATTGTTGGTTTAAATAGGTCAGTCCGCTACTGTTTCCAGGCTGCAGATAAAACTTTCTGGATCTGGGTTCAAAAATGATATATGCATGCTGAGACCTGGATACTTGAACGTCATCGGCAATGCTAATCCGATTATCTGTGCTCCTTCCGATGGAGTTCTTTCCTGCGTTGATCGTAAAGCACTCGCCATACCTTTTGCCCTTAATACATACCAGCCATCCGACAACAGGTTCAACTGTCCGTTCAGGCTGATTTTTTTCCGTGACGATATATTCGGTTTTTTCTTCCGATTTAGTTTCATCTTGTAGCGATTTGGGCTGTTTCCAAAGAATTTGTGTCTTTTCGGAATCAATCTCAGCGGCATATGTAGCGGGAACAACCGGCATATCAGATTCTTGCGGTTTGTTCTCTTTTGTCGGTTTTTCTTCCGTTGCTTTTGCTGCAGGTTTTGGTTCAGCATGCAGGCTCTCAAAAAAGCCGACTGTCCTTTCCTCGCTGCTGCCGCTCACTGCATGAGCTTGCAGGGCTACAGTCTTTTCCTCCTGCTCGGCTGGCGGCTCATTCACGCGCCATAGATTTTGAAGGGAGTTTCTCTTTAGACGATGTAGAATGCCACCTTCTCCCGTTTTCGGATCATCCGCATTTTTGCAATGGGGACATTCAGTAAACATATCTGCGTCGTAATAATGGCCATTGGGGCATTGGATTTTGTTCATGTCTATCCTCCGTTATTTGACATTGATTAGAATCATGGTTAGATTATCACGGGATTTAGAACGTTTCCTTGCGTTTTGCAGTGACAAGTTGTACAAACGGTTTACCGTTTCCTTCACATCATTTTGCCGCAGTACTTCTTGCGCGATTTCTTCATCGGTCAAATACCGATATAATCCATCCGAAGTGATCAACAATCTATCGTTCGTTTTCAATAAAATGGGAGTGTGATTGTAGTCGATCAGTTGAATATCACCAATACCGATATAATTGATCAGTGCATGTGCTTTTTGCTCTCTTTTACGATACTCGTCTTTTGTGATCGTGCCTTGATGAAGTTGAGCATCGATTACGGTCCGATAGTTTTGATCCTGTGTGAGCTGGACATAATCGTCTTTACCCCGAAACAGGTAGACACGACTGTCTCCTACAGAATTCCAAAATAGATAACGTTTAAAGAGAAGAACGCTAACCAAAGTAGTCCCACCGTCGAAAGAAGAACCGTCTTTCGGAACGTACCGGGAGACCAATGCGTCGGCCTTTCTGGTTGCTTCTTGCAAAAAAGTGACTGGATCCGTGTTTTCCGTTTGCTGATCGTATGCATCCAGAACGGCTTTTACCGCCATATGACTGGCAATTTTTCCGCCTTGATATCCGCCCATGCCATCACAAAGGACGAAAAAAGCTCCTTCTTTTTCGGTGAAGAGCCCATAGTTATCCTGTTGTTCATCCCTGTCTCCGATATCTGTGAATATGGCGATATCATAGACTTCCGTATCGATTCTGAATGATTCGTTGTCCTTTGCGCCTTGCATGCTGTTTCCTCGAACATTAATACTCCAACTTAGGCCCATCCGGACCCGAGGCATCAGGAGGCAGATAAGGTTGCGTATATATTCAATATAATATTACCATCAATTCATTTCAATTACAATCATGATTTTCACTATGTCGCTATTTTTGTCAAAAAGGCGTGCGCACGCGGATAAAAAACGCTTCCGGCCAAAACCGGAAGCGGATTGTCTACCGCTCACATCCCATAAGGATGTGAGCGGTAGATGCTAAAGGGCATTCAGAGATGAAAATTAGTAGAAGAGTTTGTTCAAACCATATCCGATGGAATAACCGATTGCATACAAAGGACCGGACTTTTTCGCGCCTTTGGCCGTTCCAAAGATATTATCATCTGCAGCGTCGAAGAGGCCATTGAAAAAGCCGAGGTTGACCTTCTTTTTGGCTTTCTTGGCACCGCCGGCAACGAAGCTGAGAGCTTCTTCGTCCAGTTCGCCTTCCTCATGGCCTTTGTCACCGCTCACGATGCCAGTCGCAAACTCTGTGTACTCTTCCTTGGTCATCTCAATGCCGTGCTTAGCAAGGTTTGCCAGTGTCTCATCTACATCGTTGACAAAAATCTCCGCCATAAGATCAGGATCCTTGCACAAGTTTTCCAGCTTGCTGATTCTTTCGTCCATTTTTGTGTCCCCTTTCAAATCTTTCATCATAAAACGCATCCTTTTGAAATGCTTTTTACAATTCATTATACACATATTTATGAAGATTGTTACATCTATTTTAAAAAAAAGGGACCCTTCCCAATCAAGAAAGAGAAAACGGATAAGACGAATGAGTGCGAACCGGATATAAGAACAGAACACTCTTAGCAACGGACATGGCTCGGATGCGGGTGACCTGACTGTGCAGGGTGCATTGTCTGAGAATGCAATGTCAAGAGGGGAATGTGCTTCCAAAAAACGGTGACAGACATAGGCTGCCTACAAGGTGTGCGAAAAGCACATGATCATAATCGGGGTTGACGATTATTCATGTAACACTATAATAGATACTGTGTATATCATTAACAAAATGATCATCAGGCGGGATCTCTGAGAGAGGATATGCGGAGGATGGAATGAAGCACATAGATACTGCTTGCGGCTGCAGCAAGGGTAGGATTAGAACCAAAAACGAAGACAATTTTTTTTTCAACGGAGAGTATCTTCCGGCGGAAAATAACGGCCTTTCTTCTATACTTATGTTTCAAGGGGAAACAAAGGATGGCATATGCTTTGCTGTGTTTGACGGCATGGGCGGCGAGCGATGTGGCGAACTGGCAGCCCACGCGGCAGCGTGGCAGATGAAGGAGTTTTTGAGGACCTCCAATGGTCGGCATGATATTCCCAACATGCTGGGAGAACTCATTGTCTCCCTGAATGCAGCGGTCCTGGAGAAGGCGAGGGAGGAGCTCACGCGGCATATGGGTACGACCCTTGCCGGGCTTTTTTTGAGGGAGGATAGAGCGTATGCCTTCAATCTGGGTGACAGCCGGGTATATTTGAGCCGAGACAGTACGCTGACGCAACTGTCGGTGGATCATGTGGATCAGCGTACGGTCTTTTCCAAGAACGTTAAGCCCAGTTTAACGCAGCACCTTGGCATTGATGAGGAGGAATTTGTGGTTGAACCTTCCATCACCTGCTGTAATCCCGTAGCAGGGGATCGTTTTCTCTTGTGCAGCGATGGTCTGACCGATATGCTGGCCGACCAGGAGATCGGATCGCTGCTTCAATCTAGCAAAACCGTGCAAGAGGCGGTAGAGTCTTTAATCGCCACTGCACTGGATCGGGGCGGCCGAGATAATGTGACAATCATCGTCTGCGAGATAAAGTAAACAGGCAGAAAGGAGAATCATGAACGGGGATTATAAGATTGGAGATATAGTCCTGGGCAACTGGGAGCTGGTTAAGCTGCTGGGCAAAGGTGCTTTCGGCAAGGTTTTTGAGGCACATCGGGAGGATTTTGGCACGGTCTATAAAGCGGCCATCAAGATCATGACGATTCCGGAAAACCAGAGTGAGATCGATAATGCCAGAGCGGAGGGGATGGATGACGAGTCGATCACGACATATTTCCGCAGCTTTGTGGGGGACATGGTCCAGGAATTCGCACTCATGTCCAAGCTGAAGGGTACAGCGAACATCGTAAGCTACGAGGATCATTCCGTCACCCCGCACAGTCAGGGGATCGGATGGGACATTCTTATCCGCATGGAGCTCCTTACGCCCATGCTAAACTATATGGGGAGCCACCCCATGCTGCGTAGTGATGTGATCAAGCTGGGTATTGATATGTGCAAGGCGCTGGAGCTGTGTCAGAGATACAACATCATCCACCGAGACATCAAACCGGAAAACATCTTTATATCTGACAGCGGTGATTATAAACTGGGCGACTTTGGCGTAGCAAGGACGCTGGAAAAAACGCAGGGAGGTCTATCCAAGAAAGGCACTTATACCTACATGGCCCCGGAAATATATCGAGATGAGAAGTACGGATCCACAGTAGATATATACTCTTTAGGCATTGTGCTGTACCGATTGCTGAACAACAATCGGGCTCCCTTCTTGCCTGCGCCTCCTCAAGTTATTACCCACAGTGAACGGGAGCGCGCTTTGGTACGTCGAATCAGTGGAGAGCCTCTACCTCCGCCGGCTAATGCGGGAGTGCGGCTGGCAGAGATCGTGCTGAAAGCCTGTGCTTATGAACCGAAAGATCGGTACACCAGCCCTCTGCAGATGAGGCAGGAACTGGAAGCTATTCAGTACAACAAAGTTGATGATTTAGCTATTTATGGGAAGTCGGATCAAATCCGTGTGGACACCGGAGCGTATACGAAAAATCGCGGGGATGATCAATACGATGCCACGGTATATTTGCAGAGGGAGGAAAAACCAAAGACAATCCAACCGTCGGTAACCATGCCGGATGCTGATGACGTGACGGAGAAGATCGTATTTGAAAAGTCCCCAAAAGCGTCGGCTGTGGATGCAGTCAAAGAAGACCCCGTTTCGAAACCGGAAGCGCCCGCCTCGCCTAAAGCAGCATCCACCTTAGGTGCAATTCCAGCACATATTCTTCCCAGAAAGAAAAGGATCGGTCTCATTGCAGGGGTCGCAGGCGCGATGGTTTTGCTGATCGCGTTGCTGGCCATTTTATTGCCGAAGAAGAAAGGCAAGGCATCTGTTTCTGCACTCGAAGCCAACAGAGAGGTAGCCACTGCCCCGGAAAAGGCTACAGAGCAACCGACTGTTGCTGTTTTAGAAACAATTGAACAGATTGCGAGAGCCGAGGCCATGTCGACAGCATCGCCCGAATCAACAGCATCGATCACTCCGGAGCTTACAGCCGAGTCATCGGAAACGGGGATACCGGCAGTTGCTTCCGTGGACAAGGGTAACGAATCTGTTACGAAGTACGATATCAATGATTTATTCGGCAGCTGGGATACGGGAAGCCTCCGCATCTCTCGGCTTGGCTATAACCGGCTTGGTGTGGATATCACCGATAACCGAGTTCCCGAGGGATATGTGATGTCGGAAGAAGCGGGAGAGGAAAACGCACCCTGCTGGAGGTTTACTATCACGCTGGTTAGCGGAGAGACTTGGGCTGTGGAGACGTTCCTTGGTATCGATCTCTCAACAGGGGAAAACACAACGCGGGACTTTTGTCGTTCAGAAGGAGCATCGCCCTACGGATTTGTACAAACCGGGAGCACTTCCTCATTTGATGTCATTTTTGATTGCCCTCCCTACACCATCGAAAACATTCGCAAGATCACAGTCCAAATGAAAAGGGAATCAAGACATGGTGTACTGAACTTTACGGACAGCCATGAATTTGTCATTGACTCTGCTAGGAATGAGTATGATAACATACCTCAGGACAGCGATACACAGGAAAAACGGACTTACAGTGTGACTTTTGACGCTAATGGCGGCTTCTTCGATGATGCCCATACAGTGTCCAGATACACGGTGGGAATCCCCTCTGGGATGAGCATCCCTAAAGGAGACGCTCCCTATGCTGAAACGGCCGACCGTACAATGATGGCAGAAGATTGGAGCCTAAAACCCGAAGGCGGAGATTCCGTTTTTGCTCAAGGCGTTTATGTTCCGGAAACAGATGTTACGTTATATGCCGTCTATGGGACGGCCTACCACGTGTACATAGAGCCTAACGGCGGGTATTTTCTGGAATCCCCAAATTCTATCAATTATATGATCTATGTCGGCGAAAAACACTATAATACCTTTGATGGAGCATATTGGACACAGAAAATGGGGCATAAGACTCCGAATATGGTTATTGAAGGCTGGTATCTGGATAGTATGTGCACAGAGTTTGCCTGTACTGCGAATGAGACCTATATCCCCACGGAGTCTCCCATCACATTGTATCCCAAGTGGGTTAGTCAAATGGAAACGGCCGAGGTGTCGCAGGAAACTTGGCGTGAGTTGCCGATCCAGGTTCAGGGAGATGATTATCAAATAATGAGCGTTCGTTATCTTGGCGGACCGGAAATCGAAAAGATCGAGCTCTACACCTGGGGCGGCATCAATGGAGGAAGTGAGTTCGACACCTATTTTATCAATAATACAAATATCGTAGATATAATCGGCACATGTGACGCTGGGCTTCCGTATAGTGATGAAGATATTGAGATGTGGCGGCCTTTTGCAAAAAAATACTTAAAGGAAAGATTTGTTCCCACGACACCCCAAAACCCGATCGCCATAAATTATGGGCGTCTCACGACAGAGGATACTCTCAGAACCTGGAAGGATTATTTGCTTTGGTTCGGTGCCGATACCAACGGTGAGTTAGTGTCTGTCATCATTGTTGAATTAGGGTTTCCGACTAATTAGAGAGAAAAGAATTAACACCTTGTTAACCCCTTTGTTGCATCCTTGACAAGTCTTTCTGATACAGTGCAGGACATGGAGGTATTTCGTATGAAGCGAGCCCTTTGTGTCCTGCTTTTTTGCGCCCTGCTGCTGACGGGCTGCGGCGTGGAGCCCACCAACGTCATCAACGATCTGGAGAAGGACGAGCCCATCCGCATCGTGGCCGTCATCCAGAGCAGCAGCCCCGTTCCCGAGACGCCTGCGCCCACGGGCACGCCGGTGGTGACGCTGCCGCCGACGAGCGCGCCCACGGCGGCCCCCACGGATACGCCCGCGCCCACGGACATGCCTGCGCCCACGCAAGCGCCGGCGGACGAGCCGGAGCCGGCCGAGACGCCCGTGCCCACCCAGGCGCCCACGCCCACCCCCGCCGTCAGCGAGGGGGAGCAGCTGGTCATGATCGCCCAGCAGTACATGGACTATCCCTACACCCGGGGCGGCCAGTCCCCGGAGCAGGGCTTCGACCCCAGCGGGTTCGTGTACTGGTGCTTGAAGGAGATGGGCCTGAAGCTGAAGCGCCGGACCTCCGCCGGGTACGCCGAGGAGGAGGGCTGGAACAAGGTCGCTCGCATGAGCGAGCTGCAGCCCGGGGACCTGGTGTTTTTCCGCACCGGCGAAAACGAAAATATCAACTGCGTCTGTATCTATATGGGGGCCAATCGGATGATCTATCCGTCCACCAGCAAGCAGTGTGTCATCGTCACCGAAATCAACAGCTATTGGACCAACGCCTTTCAATGGGCCAGGAGGGTATTCTGATGGACCGGTACTTGGATATCGAAACGTGGCCCCGAAAGGACGCCTATCGTCTCTTTTCCAAGGGGTATCTGCCTTACTTCTCCGTGACCACGCCCCTGGACGTGACGGAGCTTTGCCGATTCACGAAAAAGGAAGGCTTGTCCTTCTATCGGGCCATGGTGTATATTGTTACCAGAGCCATGAACGAGCTGGAGCCCTTCCGGCTGCGCATCCGGCCGGAGGGGATCGCCATCTGCGACACCGTGACCCCTTCCTACACCACGGCGGGCAAGGACGGGTCCTTCGGCATCTGTGACGTGGACTATATCCCCGGAGAAACCATGGCGGATTTCTGCCGCCGTGCCCGGGAAACGGAGACGCGGCAGGCGGAGCAGATGGTGGTGGAGGACGACGTGCGGGACGATCTTATCTTCCTTTCCTCCGTGCCCTGGTTCGTCACCACGTCCGTGCTCCAGGAGCAGCCCCTGAACCCCGATGACAGCTTCCCCCGGGTGCTGTGGGACAGGATACACGAGGAAAAGGAGCGGCTGCTGGTGAACTTCACGGTACAGCTCAACCATCGCCTTTTGGACGGCAGCCACGTTCGGGACCTGCTCGTCCGCATGGAAGAGCTGATGGCGCCCCGGCATGACCTTTGAAAGGATGGACCATGGGAAAGCCCTTCTATAAGCGCAAATGGGCGCTGATCCTGGCCGCAGCGGTCGGGTTCCTGCTGCTGTTTTTGGCGGTGACGGCGGCGACGGTCTCCGCCGCCCGGCGGCGGGAGCTGAACGCCACGCCCACGCCCTCCGCCATCCCCACACCGGAGCCCACGGCCACGCCTTTGCCCAACTATCACGCCCTCAGTTTCGACCCTGACCTCTCCCGGATGGAGGGCATGAACGCCGTGCCCGAGGAGCATCGCGGGGAGCTGGGCCGGGCGTATTGGGTGGACGTGACGCCGACGAACGAGGCCGTGGCCGGATACACCCTGTTCCGGCATGTGGAGCTGGGCTACAGCTTCCTGCTGCTGCCGGACGGCCGGTATCTGAGGCTGGGCGAACGGATCCTGGGCTGCGGCGTGGTGAACGCCCTTTATGCTGACCTGGACGCGGACGACGGCCGGGAGCTGGTCTACACCTACACCGTGGAGACGGAAGCCGGCACCGGTGCGCGGGTGGGCTGGCTGGATCTTCAGACCCTGGAAAACCGCACGGCGTCCTTCCTGCTGAAGGACGGCGCCATGGCCCTTGCCGACGAGGACGGGCGGCTGGTGCTCTATCGGGCGGCGCTTATGGATACGGATTCCCGGGGCTTCTACGCCATCGACTTCATCGCCCCCCTGGGCGAGCTCATGGAGCGGGACGGCGCGCTGTTCTTAGAGATAGAATAATAGAGGAAGAAATGAAAGCTTCTGTTCTTTTTCTTCGTAAGAAAAAGAACCAAAAAGAACACAAATGGGGAGTATGGCTTAGCTGTACTTCCCATCGGTATTCTTAAGTTTCTCTTTTTTTCATTTTATTCGCTTTTTCGAAAGAGAAAAAGCGGCAAAACAAAAAAGAAATAAAAACTTCTCACATTTCCACCGTATTTATGCCAAATTCGGGAGGTAACATGATACCATCGAAAAAAGGAGATGAACGTCATGGAATATCCTGTGGAGAACAGAAAGCGGCAGCGCCTGTCCGTGGGCGTGGGCCTGTTTCTGACCTGCATATTGCTGACCACCGTCGTCGGCCTCTTCGCCGGCCTTATGATCAGCAACTATACCCATAACAACTATGTGATGTACGCCGAGAAGGCGGAGACCGCCCCCGTCCAGCGGGAGCTGGTGCGGGAGAACACGACCGCAGCGCCGGCGCAAAACAGCGGTGAGAGCGAGACCAAGGCCGGCGCCATCAGCGCCTTTGCGGAGAACAGCCAGTTCACCAAGGCTCAGATCGTGGAGATGAGCGCTCCCTCCGTGGTGGGCATCGACACCATCACCACCGCCACCACCAACAGCTTCTGGTACGGCTACGGCCAGAGCTACGAGGTCCCCGGCAGCGGCAGCGGCGTGATCCTTACCGAGGACGGCTATATCGCCACCTGCGCCCATGTGGTGGACGGGGCCAAGTCCGTGAAGGTCACCCTGAACGACGACACCTCCTATGACGCCACCGTGGTAGGCACCGACAATAAGAACGACATCGCCATCATCAAGATCGACGCCAAGGATCTGACGCCGGCGGTGGTGGGCGACTCCGAGACCCTCACCGTGGGCAGCGAGGTCATCGCCATCGGCAACCCCCTGGGCGAGCTTCGGGGCACGGCCACGGCGGGGATCATCTCCGCCACCAACCGGACCATCGAGGTGGAAGGCCAGGCCATGACCCTCATTCAGACCGATGCGGCCATCTCCCCGGGCAACTCCGGCGGCGGTCTCTTCGACGCCACGGGCAAGCTCATTGGCATCGTCAACGCCAAGGTCAGCGACAGCCGGGCCGAAGGGCTGGGCTTCGCTATCCCGGTGAACAGCGTGGTGGACGAGATCAGCGATCTGCTCAATTACGGCTACGTGACCGGTCGTCCGTATCTGGGCGTGTCCACCCAGGACGTGACGCTCCGGAGCCGGGACCGCATGTGGTACTACTCCGACGGCACCCGCTGCGTGCTGGTGGAGAAGGTGATCTCCGGCAGCGCCGCCGAGAAGGCGGGCATCCAGTCCGGGGATTTGATCCTGAAGCTGGAGGACGTCCAGATCACCTCCGGCGACGCTCTTTCCAGCGCCATTTCCGCCTACAAGCCCGGCGATACCGCCACGCTGACCATCCAGCGGGACGGCAAGGAAATGACCGTGGAAGTCACCTTCGGCGAGTACGCCCCCCAGAAATAACCCTCAAAAGCAAGAAAAGGGATCGCCCCAACGGGCGATCCCTGTTTTGTATGGCGAGCTTTTCCGTTCGGGCGGCGAAAACAGGGTTACTCCAAATACGTAACGATCTCCTCCGTCGCCTTCCGGGGGCGGGGGGCGGGGTCCTGGGCCCGGTAGCCCAGGGCGACGACGGCGAAGACGGCCTCGGTGTCGGGGATGGCGGCGGCGGCGCGGATGGCGTCGGCGTCCCGGATGCCCATGATAAGGGTGTCGAGGCCCAGCTCCCTGGCCCGGAGGGTCAGGAGCATGTTCTGGAGCCCCAGGTCGTAGGCGCCCCACTGATTGCCCAGCTCGTTGGTGGGCTCGCCCCCGTTGAAGCCGGAAACGCCCTTCTCATAGGCGGTGACGATCAGGGCCGCGTTGGCGCTGCTCTTCTGGTTGTAGGAGGGCAGGCAGGCCCGGATCTTCGCCTGCGCCTCGGGGCTTTGGGCCACGTAGTACCGGCCCGTCTGGGAGTTCTTCCAGCTGGGGGCCAGCTGGGCGGCGCGGATCGCTTCATCGATGAGGGCCCGGGGCACGGGCTTATCCGCATAGGCCCGGACGCTCCGCCGTTCGTTTGCAAGTTCCATGAATTCCATGGGTGTTTCCTCCTTAAGTAATTCTATTTACAGGCTGTGCAGCTCTAAATAGGCCGACGGCGACATGCCGTATTCCTTGCGGAAGGCCCGGTAGAAGGCGGAGTAGTCGCCGAACCCCCACTGCCGGTACGCCTCCCCTACGGCGACGCCGCCCAGCATGGCGTCGCAGCAGGCGGCCAGCCGCTTCTTCAGGATATACTGGTGGACGGAAAGGCCCGCGTTCTCCCGAAACAGGTGGACCAGGTAAAACTTGCTCAAGTAGAACCGCCGGGCCAGGGCGTCCAGGGACAAGGGCTCGTCCAGATGCCCGTCCACGTAGTGGGTGATGGCCTCGTACCGGCTCAGCTGCTCCTTCCGGTTTCGACGCTGCTCCTGCTCGTAGACGGTGCGGGAGAGGAACAGCAGCAGATCCGTGATAACCAGATCGATGGCCGTTGCTTTGCCGAACCGGTCCGCATGGATCTCGTCCAAAAGGGTGAAGAGGCGGGTCCGCAAAGCGTTGAAGGCGACGGGGTCGAAGTGATAGACGTACCGGCTGCGGGTCTCGGCCCGCCGGAGGAAGTATCCGCAGTCCGGCGATTTCGATTCCAGAGCCGTCAAAAACGGCTTGCTGAGCCAGAAGACGAACCGGCGGTAGGGCTTCTCCGGGTCCGTCAGCATGGCTTGATGGCCCGTGTCCGGGGGGATCACGATCACGTCCCCGGGCTGCAGGGAGTGGGGCTTAGCGTCGATCTCCATGGTCACGGCCCCCTCCTCGAAGAAGTACAGCTCGTAATAGCTGTGGCTGTGGCTGCCTACGCTGCGAAAATGGGTGTCGCTGTAGTAGAACACCTCGTAATCCTCGCTGAGCATGTACTGCCGGGTGATGAACTTGCTGGTCTGTCGTTTCGCCATGAAGCACCGTCCTTTTCTATCCGTATTATAGCAATATTTGCAATATATGCAACAATCAAAACAATAGATTGCAGCATATTTTTCCGATACAATACTGACATAAACCAACAGGAGGTTTTTTATTTATGATGCCCAATGTGCTGAACACCGATTTGACCGGCAAGGTTGCCGTGGTCACGGGGGCGGGCGGCGTGCTCTGCTCCGGCTTCGCTAAGGTACTGGCTCGCGCCGGCGCCAAGGTAGCCCTGCTGGACCTCAACTACGATGCGGCGGACAAGTACGCCCAGGAGATCGTCGCTGAGGGCGGCGTGGCCAAGGCCTACAAGTGCAACGTTCTGGACAAGGAGATCTGCTACGCCGTGGCCGACGAAGTCCTTTCCGATCTCGGTCCCTGCGACATCCTTCTCAACGGCGCCGGCGGCAACAACCCCCGGGCCACCACCGACAAGGAGTACTTCGAGCTGGGCGACATCGAGGGGGACACCAAGAGCTTCTTCGATCTGGACAAATCCGGGGTGGAGTTCGTGTTCAACCTGAACTTCATCGGCGCTCTGATCCCCACCCAGGCCTTCGCCCGCCAGATGGTGGGAAGGACCGGCTGCAGCATCCTGAACGTCAGCTCCATGAACGCCTATACGCCGCTGACCAAGATCCCCGCCTACTCCGGCGCCAAGGCCGCCATCAGCAACTTCACCCAGTGGCTGGCGGTCCACTTCTCCAAGGTGGGCATCCGGGTCAACGCCATCGCCCCCGGCTTCTTCTCCACCCAGCAGAACGCCACCCTCCTGTGGAATCCCGACGGCACCCCCACCGCCCGGACCGGCAAGATCCTGGCCGCCACGCCCATGGGCCGCTTCGGTCTCCCCGAGGAGCTGAACGGCGCCATGCTGTTCCTCCTCAACAACGAAGCCGCGGGCTTCGTCACCGGCGTGACCATCCCCATCGACGGCGGCTTCTCCGCCTATTCCGGCGTCTGAGGGCCATCGAAAAACGCGTTTTTCGATGGGATCAGCTGCGGCTGGGTTTTCCTGCGGGCGTCTACAACGCCCTTGTGCTACCCGCTGAGAGAAATATACCATGTTCCAAGCTTGTTTATTATCTAAGAAAGGCATGTATATCACTATGAGAGAGACTTATAAGTACGCCATCGCCTGCCCCACCAGCATGGGCCTTCGGATCACCCCTCAGGACCGGATGGCGGTCCATAACAGCAACCTCTTCTATCTGCAGGCCACCAGCGCCGAGAGCAACGTGCTGAACGTGTCCTCCTCCCTGGGCAAGGAGTGCCTGGCGCTGACCAAGTTCGTGGAGGGCAGCCCCATGGCCGCCTTCATCAAGGCCCAGCTTCGGGCCAGGAACATCCGCTACGAGGGTCTGGACGTAGCTCAGGGCGGTCCCTGGGGCTATCGCCACCAGTTCAACATCGCCGACTCCGGCTTCGGCCTCCGCGCTCCCCGGGTGTGGAACGATCGGGCCGGCGAAGTGGGCCGGACCCTGTCCGCTTCTGACTTCGACCTGGACCGCATCTTCGGCCAGGAGGGCGTGGGCATCCTGCACCTGTCCGGCCTCATCGCGGCCATGAGCCCCGAGACCACGAAGTGCTGCCTGGAGCTCGCCAAGGTCGCCAAGCGGTACGGCACCCTGGTCAGCTTCGACCTCAACTACCGGGCCACCTTCTGGGCGGGCCGGGAGGCGGAGCTCGCCGAGGCCTTCCACGAGATCGCGTCCGTAGCCGACATCCTCATCGGCAACGAGGAGGACTTCCAACTCTGTCTCGGTTTCGCCGGTCCCGAAGCGGGCGGCAAGGAGCTGGGCAGCAAGATCGACCGGTTCAAGGGCATGATCGCCGAAGTCCGGGAAAAGTATCCCAACGCCCGTGCGTACGCCACCACCCTCCGGCAGGTGATCTCCGCCAACGAGCATCTCTGGGGCGCCATCCTCTACGCCGACGGCCAGTGGTTCGTGGAAGAGCCCCGGACCATCCAGGTCATGGACCGCATCGGCGGCGGCGACGGGTTCTCCGGCGGCCTTCTGTACGCGGTGCTTCAGGGCTGGGACGCCGAGAAGTGGCTCCAGTTCGGCTGGGCCTCGGGCGTTCTGGCGGCCTCCAGCCTCAACGACTACGCCGAGCCCGCCGACGAGAAGCAGGTTTGGGACGTGTATAAGGGCAACGCGAGAGTTCAAAGATAATAAAGGAGAAAAAGTTTTATGAAGAAAGCAGACATCGGCCTCATCGGCCTCGCCGTCATGGGCGAGAACCTGGTCATGAACATGGAGTCTAAGGGCTTCACCGTGGCCGTCTTCAACCGCACCATCGCCAAGGTGGACGCCTTCGTGGAAGGCCGGGCGGCGGGCAAGAACATCATCGGCTGCCACAGCCTCGAGGAGCTGGTGGCGAACCTGGAGAAGCCCCGGAAGGTCTTCATGATGGTGAAGGCCGGCGGCGCCGTGGACAGCATGATCGAGCAGCTGCTGCCCCTGCTGGAGGACGGCGATATCCTCATCGACGGCGGCAACAGCCACTTCCCCGACACCATCCGTCGTGCTGAGTACGTGGAATCCAAGGGCAAGCTCTACGTGGGCTGCGGCGTGTCCGGCGGCGAAGAGGGCGCCCTGAAGGGTCCCTCCATGATGCCCGGCGGCTCCCCGGCGGCCTGGCCCTATGTGAAGCCCATCTTCCAGGCCATCTGCGCCAAGGTGGAGGACGGCTCCCCCTGCTGCGACTGGGTGGGCGAGAACGGCGCGGGCCACTTTGTGAAGATGGTCCACAACGGCATCGAGTACGGCGATATGCAGCTCATCTGCGAAGCCTACCAGCTCATGCGGGATCTGCTGGGCCTCAGCTATGACGAGATGCATGAGATCTTCACCAAGTGGAACGAGACGGAGCTGGATTCCTACCTCATCGAGATCACCCGGGACATCCTGGGCTTCAAAGACGAGGACGGCTCTCCCCTGGTGGAGCATATCCGGGACACCGCGGGCCAGAAGGGCACCGGCAAGTGGACCGGCATCGCGGCCCTGGACGAGGGCGTGCCCCTGACCCTCATCGGCGAGGCCGTGTTCGCCCGCTGCCTCTCCGCCATGAAGGAGGAGCGGGTGGAGGCCGCCAAGGTCTTTGATCGGAAGATTCCCGCCTTCACCGGCGACAAGGAGGCCTTCATCGAGGCCATCCGGCAGGCGCTCTTCGCCTCCAAGATCATCTCCTACGCCCAGGGCTACACCCTGATGCGCACCGCGGCCGAGCATTACGGCTGGAACCTGAACTACGGCGGCATCGCCCTCATGTGGCGGGGCGGTTGCATCATCCGCAGCGTCTTCCTCGGCAAGATCAAGGAAGCCTACGACAAGAACCCCGCCCTCAGCAACCTGCTCCTGGACCCCTACTTCAAGGAGACCATCGAGAAGCTGGTGCCCGCCTGGCGCACCGTGGCCGCTGCCGCCCTTTCCTACGGCGTGCCCGCCCCGGCCATGACCTCCGCCCTCAGCTACTTCGACGGCTACACCACCGAACGTCTGCCGGCGAACCTCCTGCAGGCGCAGCGGGACTACTTCGGCGCCCACACCTACGAGCGGCTGGACGCACCCCGGGGCCAGTTCTTCCACACCAACTGGACCGGCCACGGCGGCAACACCGCGGCCAGCACCTACAACGCATAAATTCCGTCGAAAAACACGTTTTTCGACGGGGTTCCGCCTGCGGGCGGGGCGCTGCGCCTTCGCTACGCAGGCGGCCCTTTCCTATAAACCGTAGGTTTACCGGGCGGAAAGGGCCGTAAGGTGTGAAATTCACCGCACATGTCGCTGAATGTCACATATTTACAGCCTTCCATTCTTCCTCCGCTGCTTCCCAGCGGGCGGCTACACCGCCCTTGTGCTGTTCTATCAGTGCAAAAACAGGTAAGACTTTGATGAAAGGTCAAACAAAATGAACGATATCTATCGCATCGCCAACTCCGACGCGGGTCTCTCTTTGGAGGAGATCCGCGTCGCGCTGCTGGAAAGCCTGGAAGGCCGGACCCTCCGCAAGGTGCTGATCCTGCCCCCGGACTTCACCCGCTTCCATTCCAACGCGGGCTTCATCACCAACGTCTATTACCACGCCCTCACCGACGCCGGCGTCCAGGTGGACGTCCTGCCCGCCCTGGGTACCCATGTTCCGGTGACCAGGGATCAGTGGGAGAAGATGTTCGGCGACGTTCCCTACGACCGGATGCTGGTCCATAACTGGCGGACGGACGTGGTCCAGCTAGGCGAGGTCCCGGCGGACTTTATCTCAAAGATCACCGAAGGCCTCTGGACCGATCCCGTGGTGGCCGAGGTGAACCGCAGGGTCATGGACGAGAGCTACGACCTCATCATCTCCCCGGGCCAGGTGGTGCCCCATGAGGTCATCGGCATGGCCAATCACGCCAAGAACCTGTTCGTGGGCGTGGGCGGCAGCGATATGATCAACAAGTCCCACATGATCGGCGCGGTCTACGGCATGGAGCGCATGATGGGGAAGGATTACACCCCGGTCCGCCGGATCTTCGACTACGGCCTGGAGCACTATCTGAGCCAGCGGCCCATCCTCTTCGTCCTCACCGTGACCACGGCCCCCGGCGGCGTCATCCACACCCACGGCCTGTTCATCGGCGAGGGGCGGGACTGCCTCACCAACGCCGTGAAGCTGGCCCAGCAGAAGAACATCGACTTTGTGCCCCACGGCCTGAAAAAGTGCGTGGTGTATCTGGACCCCTCGGAGTTCAAGAGCACGTGGCTGGGCAACAAGGCCGTCTACCGCACCCGCATGGCCATGGCCGACGGCGGCGAGCTCATCGTGCTGGCCCCCGGCGTGGAGCGCTTCGGCGAGGACGACCAGGTGGACAAGCTCATCCGCAAGTACGGCTATCGGGGCCGGCTCCACACCCTGGAAGAGTTCAAAAAGCCCGAGAACCAGGACCTGCGGGACAACATGGGCGCGGCGGCGCACCTCATCCACGGTTCCAGCGACGGCCGGTTCACCATCACCTACGCCGTGAAGAACATCACGAAGGAAGAGGTGGCGGGCGTAGGCTTTACCGCTGCGGACTACGATGAGATGGCGCAAAAATACGATCCCGCCAAGCTTCAGTACGGCTATAATACCGTGGACGGGGAGGAGATCTACTTCATCCCCAACCCCGCTTTGGGCCTTTGGATCGATCGGGAACGCTTTGAAAAGGAGAAGTGAGCTATGAAGCCCTTTATGGACAAGGATTTTCTGCTGGACACCCCTACGGCCCAGCATCTCTATCACGACGTGGCGGCGAAGATGCCCATCATCGACTACCACTGCCATCTGATCCCCCGGGAGATCTACGAGGATCGGCAGTTCGAGAACATCACCCAGGTCTGGCTGGGGGGCGACCACTACAAGTGGCGGCTCATGCGCTCCTTCGGCGTGGACGAGAAGTTCATCACCGGCGATGCCTCCGACCGGGAGAAGTTCCAGAAGTGGGCTGAGACGCTGGCCCTGGCCATCGGGAACCCCCTGTATCACTGGAGCCATCTGGAGCTCAGACGGTACTTCGGCTACGAGGGCATTCTGAACGGCGACACCGCCGAGGCGGTCTGGAACCTGTGCAACGAGAAGCTTCGCCAGCCGGATTTCTCCGCCCGGAACCTGATCCTTCGCTCCGACGTGAAGGTGGTCTGCACCACCGACGATCCGGCGGACACCCTGGAGTGGCATCGGAAGATCGCCGCCGACGGCTTCCCCGTGAAGGTGCTGCCCAGCTTCCGCCCCGACAGGGCCATGAACCTGGACAAGCCCGACTATATCGACTACCTGGAAAAGCTGGGCGCGCCCAAGACCTACGCCGAGCTGGTGAAGGTGCTGCAGGAGAAGCTCGATTTCTTCGTGTCCCTGGGCTGCCGGGTCAGCGACCACGCCGTGGAGTCCGTGCCCTATGCCCCCGCCAACCAGGCGGAGCTGGAGGCCATATTCGCCAAGCGCCTCTCCGGCGAGATCCCCACCGCCCAGGAGATCAAGCAGTTCAAGACCGGTCTGCTCCTCATGCTGGGCCGGTGCTACGCCAAATACGGCATCGCCATGCAGCTCCATTTCGGCTGCATCCGGGACAACAACGGGTATATCTACCGGCGCTTGGGCCCCGACACCGGTGTGGATTCCATCGGCGATCCTTCGCCGTTGAAGGATCTGGTGGGCTTCCTCAATGCCCTGGCGGAGACCAACGAGCTCCCCCGCACCATCCTCTATTCCCTGAACCCCACGGAGAACGCGGCCATCGGCACCATCATCGGTTGCTTCCAGGGTCCCGAAGCCCGGGGCAAGCTCCAGCACGGCAGCGCCTGGTGGTTCAACGACCATGAGAAGGGGATGCTGGATCAGATGACCACCCTGGCGGCCGAGGGGCACCTGGGGACCTTCGTGGGCATGCTCACCGACTCCCGCAGCTTCCTCTCTTACACCCGTCACGAGTACTTCCGCCGCCTCCTCTGCAACCTGGTCGGCGGCTGGGTGGAGCGGGGCGAATACCCCGACGACGAAAAGTCCCTCCGCACCATCATCGAGGGCATCTGCTACCGGAACGCCGAAGCCTATTTCGGCTTTTAAGCGGCAGGATCGAAGGGCTTGCCCTTTGCTGAAGCAAAGGAATCCCAGGGAATAGTCCAGGCCTGCTTTCGATCACGTCCATTTCCTGAGTCAAAACGAGCGCGTCCCATAAGGAACGCGCTCACTTTTTATGGGTATGCGGTGAGTCGCCGGGATGAATCAGAGCGTAAATTCTCTATATGTCTCTCCGTCTATCGTCTTCCAGAGGAACACCCCGTCTTCCAGCGTCATATAGCTGTGGGCCGAGCCCTCCTTGGGCATGGACAGGGAGCCGGGGTTCAGATAGGTGACGCCGTCCCGGGTTTCGCAGGCGGGTACGTGGGTGTGTCCGTGGAGGAGGATATCCCCCGCATGGAGCGGCGGGAGGCTGTCCAGGTTGAACAGGTGGCCGTGGGTGACGAAGATGAGCCGCTTCCCCTCCGCAAGCAGCGCGTAGTCCGCCCAGATGGGGAAGGAGAGCACCACCTGATCGATGTCCGCGTCGCAGTTCCCCCGCACCGCCATAATGTCCCCCTGCCGGCTGTTCAGCAACGCCGTCACCGTCTTGGGATCGTAGTCCCGGGGAAGGTCGTTCCGGGGCCCGTGGTAGAGGAGGTCGCCCAAAAGGAGCAGCCGGTCAGCCTGCTCCCGATCGAAGGCGTTCAAAAGTTCCCTGCAGTAGTAGGCCGACCCGTGCAGGTCCGACGCGATAAGCCATTTCATACATCTTGCTCCCTGATATTTGATACGACGAGTATATCAGAAACTGCACCGCTTGACAATTCCGGCCTTCCTACTTTATGCTGAAAGGGAAAGAAAACAAGGAGGAAAAGCAAATGAACGCAGCAGAACGAGTGTGTGCATTTTTGGACGAAGCGCAGGTTTACTATCTGGCCACCGCGGAGGGCGATCAGCCTCGGGTGCGGCCCTTCGGCACGGCCATGGTCTATGAAGGGAAGCTGTACATCCAGACCGGCAAGGTGAAGCCCGTCTCCCGGCAGCTCGCATCGAACCCCAAGGCGGAGATCTGCGCCTTCAGCAAGGGCCAGTGGGTCCGGGTTTCGGGCCGGCTCCTGAACGACGATCGGCGGGAGGCGAAAGTCGCCATGCTGGACAAGTACCCGAACCTGAAGGCCATGTACGACCCCGACGACGGCAACACCCAGGTCCTCTATTTCGCCGACGCCCAGGCCACCTTCTCCTCCTTCACCGCTGCCCCTGAGACGGTGGAACTCTGATACTCCCCTGTGCATCCGAGGACGCCCCTTGATAGGGGCGTCCTTTTGCGATATAGTATATATATTCCCATAGGAAAGGGGTCCCACCATGAAGAAAGCAAGGATCAAATGGGCGGTGCTGCTGGTGGCGCTGCTCGTCGTCGCCTTTGGAGCACTGACGATCGCCAACGTCCTCCAGACCGATCACGGGAACGTCGTCGTCACCGAGGGCGTCATCGACGCCTATCGGGGCGAAAACGGCGAGGAGCATCTGGGAATGATGACCTACAAGCTCTACACGCCCAAGACCGCCACGGCGGCACACAAGGCTCCCGGCGTGCTGCTCCTTCACGGCTACCAGAACGATCGGGAGACCAACGCCGCCTACGCCATCGAGCTGGCCCGCCGAGGCGTGGTGGTCCTGTCCCTGGACGAGTACGGCCACGGGTTCACGGAGCCGGGCCTCAAGGAGCGGGGCTACGTGAACCACACCGTGAAGGTGAATTACGGCGAGGACAGCGTCGAAGCCGGCACCTTCAAGAAGGTGGGGGGCACGGTCCGCTACCGCCTGCTCATGAACTTCTCCAACCTTTCCTTCTTCAACGACCACTACTCCAAGGACGAGGACGGCAACGCCATCTGGGACTCCTCCTGCGGCGGCGCGGCGGCCTACGCGGTCCTGGCCGACATGGACAACGTGGACCCCGAGCGCCTGGGCGTCAGCGGCCACTCCATGGGCACCTGGGCCGGCTGGTCCGTGGCGGCGGCCTATGCGGGCACGGACATCGAGCCCAAGGCCACGGTCCTACAATGCGGGGAGCTGTTTCGGGACAGCGTTTACGACACGAGCAAGATACATTTTAACAACGTGCTGCTCCTCCAGGCCAAGTGGGACGAGTTCAGCTACTTCAGGGACTACAAGCGGGTGGTGAACGACGAGCTGCTCAAATCCGACCTGCGCTGCGAATTCTTGGGCACCACCGCCGATCAGGCGGCCTGGAACAAGACCTTCGGGGATTTTGCTGACGGCAGCGCCCGGCGCATGGAACTCCTCTACACCAACCACCGACTCACCACCCACAACGCCCATGGCCTGGCCGTGGCATTGGATTGGTTCAAGGCGGCCTTCGGGCCCGGGAGCATGAACGATCTGGCCGTGACGGACCAGATCGCCATGACCAAGGAATGGCTGGTGCTCCTCGCGATGTTCGCGACGCTCCTCGCCATGGTGCCCCTTGCAGAGCTGCTCCTCACCGTCCCCTTCTTCGCCGCCATCCTCCAGCCCCTGCCCTCCAAGGCGAACGTCAAGCCGAAGAGCAAATGGTGGCGAGGCGCCGTCATCACCATGCTGATCGCGGGCCTTACCTACCCGTTCATGACCCAGCTGGGTCACGCGCTGCTGCCGCTCCCGGAGGGAATCTTCCGCATGACCGTGGGCAACGGCTTCATCGGCTGGTATGCCCTGCTGATCCTGGTGATGGTGGTGACCTCCTGGACCGGCTGGCGCAAGGCGAAAAAGGCGGAGACCTTCGATGGCTGGTACGGCATGGGCCTGGGCAGCCAGCAGGAACCTCTGAAGATCGGCTGGAAGCTTTTGGACCGGTCCGCCCTGCTGGTCCTCTGCCTGCTGTTGATGGTTTACTGCGTGACCGCCCTGGCCGGGATATACCTGCTGGATCTTCGGTTCATCTGGCCCTTCTTCAAGACCTTCACCCTGGCCCGCTTCGGCCAGTTCTGCGTCTATATCCCCCTGTTCGCCCTGTTCTTCCTGCTGAACAACTCCAAGATCATGGCTTCCATGCGCACCAAAGCCGCCTATGAGCCCGGGGCCAAGGGATTCTTCGGCGCCTGGTGGCGCAACGCCCTCATGATGGCGGGCGGCGTGCTGCTGATCGTGCTTGTCGAGTACATCCCCTTCTTCCTGAACATCGGCCCCGGGGCGGACGTGCTCTTCGGGTCCACCTTCGGCGGGCCCTTCATGTCCCTCCTCATCCTGTTCGTGCCCCAGGTATTGGTGTTCAGCTTCCTGGGCACCTGGTTCTACCGCCGCACGGGCAGCGTCTATCCCGGCGCGCTGCTGATCGCTTCTTTAGCGGCATGGATCGTCACCGGCGGGTCGGCTATGCTTTGATTCAGGGAAAAGGACGCTGCGCATGTCGCCGGATTTGACAGATCGAAGCTCCTATACTGCAAGATAAAGAGGGAAAAATGGAATCTACGATCAAACAGATTACTGTAAGCACGCCCCTGGGGGAGATCCGGGGCCTGGACAACGGCAAATGCCTGGAGTTTCGGGGCGTGCCCTTCGGGAAGGCGGGGCGGTTCGAGTACGCTCAGCCGGTGGAGCAGTGGGACGGGGTGCTGGACGCCACCGTCTTCGGTCCCGGCTGCCCCCAGAACCGGGCCGTCCACGAGCATTTGGACGATCCCACCCGCCTCTTTTACAAGCGGGAGTATCGGGAGGGCCTGGACTTCACCTACAGCGAGGACTGTCTGAACCTGAACATCTACATGCCCTACGAAGCCAAGAACGCCCCCGTGATCCTGTTCTTCTACGGCGGCGGCTTCGACTCCGGTCTGAATTGGGAGAGCCCCTTCGACGGCAGCGGCTACGCGGCGCGGGGCGTGGCGGCGGTGTTCGCCAACTACCGGGTGGGGCCCCTGGGGTATCTCACCCATGAGGAGATCCAAAAGAGATACGGCCGGGACGGGAACTTCGGCCTGGACGATCAGCTGACCGCCGTCCGGTGGGTCAGGGACCACATCTCCGCCTTCGGCGGCGACCCGGACAACCTCACCCTCATGGGCCAGAGCGCCGGGGCCATCTCCGTCCAGTATCTGTGCCTGAACCCGGAGCACCGGGGCCTGTTCCGCCGGGCGATCATGCTCTCCGGCGGGGGCCTGTTCCCCAAGTTCTCCCTGCCCCGGCCTGCTGAAAGTACCCGGGCTTACTGGCTGCAGTTCATGGAACTGGCGGGATGCAAGACCTTCGAGGAGCTGAAAGCCGCGCCGCTTACGGACATCTTCGAGGCGGTGGAACGGATCAAGGCCCTGCGCAAGGACACGATCTATCACACCATGCCCGTGATCGACGGCCGGCTGCTGCCCGGGCCGGTGGACAAGCTCATCGAAACGCCCCTGCCCCTCGACTACCTGATCGGCTACACCAACAACGACATGTACGCTCCCGTCATGGCCTTCATCGGCAATCGGTTCGGCCGCCAAAACGGGGCTTATCTCTACTACTTCGATCTGGACGCCCCCGGGGACGACAACCGGGCCTTTCATTCCAGCGATCTACGGTACGTCTTCGGCACCCTGGATCGGAGCTGGCGGCCCTACGGACAGCGGGATCATGAGGCGTCCCGGCAGATGGTGGACTATCTCGCCAACTTCGCCCGCACCGGGAACCCCAACGGCCCCGGCCTGCCCCTCTGGCGGAAGGGGAAGCCCGCGCTGTGCATCAGGCCCAAGGGCACAAATATGGGCCATGTCTCCTACTATAAGCTCCTCAAAAACATGCTCACCAAGGGGGACCCCAAGGCATGAAGTTCGATCACCGGTTCAAATTGACGGAGGAAAGGGGAAGCTGCCGCGTCTACGAGGCGGACGGCGTGAGCATGCGCCTGGACTTTCTGCCCCATATGCTGCGGGTGGCCCTGGTTCGCAAGGACGTGCCCCTGATCCCCACCTGGAGCGTGTGCCCGGCGGGGGAGGACGTGCCCCTCGCCGGCCGGGACAAGCTGTCCACCGAGGGGTTGACGCCCCTTTCCCCCGAGGTCACGGAAGGGGACGGCATCCTGTCCTTCGCCCTGGACGGGGTGGATTTTGCCGTGGAGCTGAGGAACTTCCGCATCAGCGCCCGAACGAAAAACGGCCTCCTGTATCGGGACCGCAGCGGCCTTGCCTACAACTTCGACGGGGAGCTGGGGGCTGGGTCCGTCCACTATGTGGACCGGTTTGAGGGGGAGGAGATCCTCGGTCTCGGGGACAAGTGCGGCCGCGTGAACAAGGCCGGGCAGCGGTTCCTGCTCCATACCGGCGACGCCATGGGCTTCCGGGCCGAAAGCGGCGACCCCCTCTACAAGCACCTGCCCTTCTATATCTGCCGCCACAGCGCCGGCAGCTACGGCCTCTTCTACGACACCCTGTCCGCCGGGGCGATCGACCTGGGGAAGGAGCACGACAACTATTTCGAGCCCTTCCGCAGCGTCCGGTTCGAGGAGGAGAATCTGGTGTTCTATTTGATCCTGGGAACGCCCCTGGAGATCCTGCGCCGGTTTTCCGCCCTGACCGGCACCGCCGCCCCGGTGCCGAAGTGGGCCTTTTCCTATTGCGGCAGCACCATGGCCTATACCGACGCCCCGGACGCGGACCGGCAGCTTCGCGACTTCGTGCAAAGGTGTGCGGAGAACCATATCCCCTGCCGGGGATTCTATCTCTCCAGCGGCTATACCCAGATCGGCGACAGCCGCTGCGTGTTCCATTGGAATTTGGACAAGGTGCCCTCGCCGGAAGGCTTGGCCGCCTTCTTTCGCTCCCACGGCATGGCCCTGATCCCCAACGTGAAGCCCGCCTTTCTGACGGAGCATCCCCTGTATGACGCCATCGCCGAGAACGGCTGGTTCCTGCGGCTCCCCGACGGCAGCCCCGCCCGTTTCCCCTTCTGGGGGGGCATGGCCAGCTATCTCGATTTCACCGACCCCGGCGCCTACGATTTCTGGAAACGCTGCGTCCGGGCCCAGCTCGTCGACAAGGGGTATTGGGATATCTGGAACGACAACAACGAATACGACGTGTGGGACAGCGACGTGACGGCCCGCGGCTTCGGCCGCCCCCTGCCGGCCAGCCGCATCCGGCCCCTGTTTTCCTATCTGATGGCCAGGGCGAGCCGGGAGGCCTGCCGGGAAGCGGGGGTGGAGACGCCCTTCAACGTGTCCCGGTGCGCCATGGCGGGCACCCAGCGGGTGGCCTCCACCTGGACCGGGGACAATCTCACGAACTTCCGCGACCTTCGATTCAATCACTATCAGGCCATGACCATGGCCCTCTCGGGCTTTCTGTTCTTCGGCCCGGACATCGGCGGCTTTGCGGGACCCAGCCCCAGCCGGGAGCTGTTTTTGCGCTGGCTCCAGTACGGCCTGTTCCTGCCCCGGTTCGTGCTCCATTCCTGGAAGCCGGGGGAGGAACCCACCATGCCCTGGATGTACCCGGACCTGCTCCCCACCGTCCGGCGTTTCTTCGCCCTCCGGGAAAGGCTGGTCCCCTACCTTTACGATCAGGCGGAGGCCTGCCGCCTCGCCCACGAGCCCCTGATCCGGCCCGTGTTCCTGCTGGATTCCGCCTACGACCCGGAGAGCGACTGCTTCCTCTGCGGCAGCCGCATCCTGGCCTGCCCCGTCTTCGACGAGGGGGCCGTCAACGTGGCCGTGACCTTGCCGGACCTAAGCAGCTCCTGGCGACTGCGGGGCGACGGTCCCCTCTACCCGCCCGGAGAGGAGCTGATCGTCCCCTGCCTGCCGGAGGACGACCCGGTCTGGTTCGTGATGGAAGGATGAGCCCTGCTTCTATTCCCAAAAACAAACAAGGGATTGTAGATATACTACAATCCCTTGTTGACGCTAAGGATACCTGTTACACCACGCTGGATGACCGGGATCGATGCGGTTTAGCTATGCTCCTCTTCCGCCGCTCCTTTGACGACGATCGGCTTGAGCATGATGTGGCCCCAATAGTTACTGCGCCACCGTTCGCCTTTTATACCGAAGACCTCCGAATTATAGATCGTGAAGGGCAGCACATTGGGGATGCAATCCAGCTTTTCCCGCGCATACGAATGGCTGCGCTGCAGGATGTTGATCTCAAAATAGTACTGTCCGTCCGCAAGGCCGTCGTTGGGGATCGAAACGGGGATCTCATTCATGCCCTCGCGGACGGTAAAATTCTCGGACTCCGTCTTTCCTATCCTGGTCCCGTCCTGATAGAAGAGGATCAGCATGAGCCGTATGTCGGAGTACGCAGCGTTTGCATCCAGGAAAAAAGTAACGTCGATCGGGTCGTTACATGAGTAAATATTACTGTTTCCGCGAAAAACCGCCTTGGAGAACAGCACTTTCCCATTTATCCATTTGGACCGGGAGGTGGCCGAAAAGTCTACCGTCTGCGAGAACGTCAGCCCGCCTACGTCCATATACCGGCTGATGGCTTCCTCCACTTCGCCGTCGTAGATCAGTTTGCCGTGATCGAGAACGATGCACCGGTCGCACAGCTGGCGAATGGTGTTCATGTTGTGGCTCACATACAGGATGGTGCGGCCCTGAGACTGGGAAACGTCGCTCATCTTATCCAGGCACTTCTTCTGGAACGCCATGTCACCCACGGCCAGCACCTCGTCCATGATCATGATCTCGGAATCCAAATGGGCGGCCACAGCGAACGCCAGCTTCACATACATACCGCTGGAATAACGCTTCACCGGCGTATCGATGAACTGCCGGCACTCGGAAAAATCGATGATATCCTCGATCTTGGCGTCGATCTCCCGCTTGGTCATGCCCAAAATGGCGCCGTTCATGTAGATATTTTCCCGACCGGTCAGCTCAGGATGGAAGCCGGTGCCCACCTCCAGCATGGACGCTACGCGCCCGTTGAGCCCGATCATGCCGCTGGTTGGCGCGGTCACCCGGGAGATCAGCTTCAGCAGGGTGGATTTGCCCGCGCCGTTCCGGCCGATGATGCCCACCCGCTCGCCGGGCTTCACCTCGAAGGACACGTCGTCCAGGGCCAGGAAGGTTTCGCCCTTTCTGAACTCCCGCGCGCCGATCTTCCTCGTGGGGTCTTCCTTCCCATGAACGCGTGCATGGAGCCGCTGCAGCTCGTCCCTGAGCGTCGTCCCCACGATCTGGCCGAGGATGTACTTTTTGGAGACACGATCCACTTTGATCATGATGTCGCTCATTATATTGACATGCTCCTCGCTCTATAGTATTTGTTTGCACCCAGAATCCGCGGGATATGCAAACAAAGCCTTGATCCGATACGCTTCCATATCCGAGATTCTCTCATTTGTTATCCTAGCTTCTGCTCCGAATCCCTCTACGTTTGTTCCGCATACGATCACATCCGGGTGACGCTCCATAAACACATACTGTTTTTCAAAGTGGGTGGGTAGAGAAATGTCATCGCTATCCATACGAGCAATGTTTTTTCCCTGCGCAGCACGAAAACTGATATTCAGGGATTTGGTTATGCTTATGTTTTCAGGATTTCGGATCAATCGTATCCGCTTGTCTTCGAGTCTGTTCAGATAGTCAACGGAATCATTCGTGGAGCCGTCGTCAATGATGATGAATTCAAAATCCCTGAACGTCTGCCAAAGGATGCTCTCCACCGCCTCCCGCAGGATATCGACAGGTGTGTTGTATGTGGGCATGACGACGCTGATCTGTACCATATCTCTTATCACCTAAATCGTGTCCATAAATGTACGCTCGATACGGCTGAACAGGATCAGTCCCACGAAGAAGATGAGCAGCGTGACACCCCAGCTGATCAGATAGTACCACAGATCAAAATAGCCGGATCCGAACAAGGCATAGCGAAAGGTGGTAATGATCGGCGTCACGGGATTGAGAAGATAAATGCTGCGAAACGTAGAAGGGATCAGCTCCAGGCCATAGGCTACGGGCGAGGCATACTGCCAGAGATGCAGACCGAAGCCCACAAGCATCGCAAGATCCCGATATTTCGTCGTGACCGACGAGACGATGATCCCGCAGCCAACGGCCAGGATCAGCAACTGCACGATCAGCAGCGGCAACAACACCATGGCGGGTGTGACCTGGACCTCCGCCTTGCCTGTAAAAACGAAGAAAAGCAAAAAAACGACCAGCAGAGCAAACTGAATCCCGAAAGCAATCAGATTCGAACATGCCGCTGAGATCGGCGCAACCAGCCGCGGGTAGTATACCTTCCCCATCGTGGCCCGGTTTTTGACAAACGTATTGCTCGTCGCCTCCACGGTAGTGGAAAACAGACCCCAGCAGATATTGCCCGCCATATAGAACAGGAATCCCGGCAGCAGGATTTCCCCAGGAGCATCTGCTGTAGTTAGATTTGCAAGTTTTCCGAAGATCACCGTAAAGACGAGCGTTGTCAACAACGGCTGAATGATGGCCCACAGAGGGCCCAGCGCCGTCTGTTTGTACATGGCAGTAAAATCCCGCTTTACAAACAGATAGATGAGATCCCGGTACTGAAAAGTCTCTTTCAGGTGCAGGTCAACAAGCCTATGTTCGGATGTAATAACCGTTTTATATCGCTGCGTATCATTCATGTCCTTTACTCCATTGAATGGACTGGTCTCCATCTGTGCTGTACAGAATCACACTGTCTATCCTGAAACACACTTCTTTATTGAAGTTTTGCAGATCATTCCTCACCGGTTTTTTGGACACAGCCTTGAGAAGAATAAAGGGTTTCTCCACAAACTATTATTACATAATACCTCTGTTACTCACCGATTGTCAACAGTTTGGCGTCCGTCCGGGATTATGTGCGGATCAGCTTTTTTTGCTTCTGACGGCATCTGCTGCCGCGTCAAAAAAACGGCCTTTGTTACGATCGGAAACATAACAAAGACCGGGGACAGGAAAATATAACAGTATGAAACGAAGAAACCCAGTTACTGCTCCTTCGCCAGGTTCATGAAGCGGGTGTATTCGCCCTGCCAGGCGAGCTGCACGTTGCCCGTGGGGCCGTGGCGGTGCTTGGCGATGATGATCTCCGAGGTGTTGTCCAAGGTGGCGTCGTAGACCTGGGGCCGGTAGAGGAGGATGACCATATCCGCGTCCTGCTCGATGGAGCCGCTTTCCCGCAGGTCCGCGATCATGGGCGTGTGGTCCTGCCGGGTCTCGGGACCGCGGTTCAGCTGGGCCAGCAGGATGATGGGCACGTCCAGCTCCCGGGCCAGCAGCTTCATGGCCCGGGTCATGTCCGAGACCTCCTGCTGCCGGGAGTCGCTCTTGCGGTTTCCCATGCCCGTGCCGCTCATGAGCTGCATATAGTCCACGATGACCAGGTCCAGACCCTGCTTGGCCTTGAGGCGGCGGCACTTGGAGCGGATGCTGGCCACGGTGGCGTTGCCGCCGTCGTCGATGCTGATCTTGCTCTTCTGCATGGGCTCGGCCGCGTCCATGATCCGGCTCATCTCCTCGTCGGTCAACAAACCCTCCTTGATCCGCTGGGAGTCCACGGAGGCCTCTGTGCAGAGCATGCGCATGACCAGCTGCTCCTTGCCCATCTCCAACGAGAAATAGACCACGGACCGGTTGTCGTGGAGGGCGGCGAACTGGGCGATGTTCAGGGCGAAGGCGGATTTGCCCATGGCGGGTCGGGCGGCCACGATGATAAGGTCCGACTTCTGCAGGCCGTTGGTCATGCGGTCCAGGTCCCTGAAGCCCGTGGCGACGCCGGTGAGCTTTCCCTGCCGGGCCATGAGGTCGCCGATCTCGTTGAGGGCGTCGGGCACGATGTCCCGGATGGGGGCGATGGAGTCCTCGGTCTTGCGCATGGAGATGTCGTAGATCCGCTTCTCCGCCAGGTTGAGGCTCTCGTCCACATCCTTGTCGTCGTTCATGCCGTCCCGGATCATCTCGTTGCCGGCGTGGACCAGGCTCCGCTGGACGCTGCGCTCCTCCACGATCTTGGCGTAGTAGCTCACATTGGCCGCCGTGGGCACGAAGGCCATGAGCTCGGTCAGGTACACCGCACCGCCGACCATGTCCAGAAAGCCCCGGCGCTCCAGCTCCTCGCTGAGGGTGACCAGATCCACGGCCTGGCCCGCCTGGCGGATGTTGGCCATGGCCTCGAAAATCCGCTGATGGGCGGCGCTGTAAAAGTCCTCGGTCCGAAGCTGTTCCAGCACCAGTTCCAGGGCGTCCTTCTCCAGGAGCATGCTCCCCAGCACGGATTTCTCCGCGTCCAGATTGTTGGGCAATACCCGTTCCAGTCGCTCTTCCACGTTATTTCTGTTCCTCGACGATGACCTTCAGATTGGCCTTGACCTCCTCGAACAGGGAGAGCTTGGCCGTGTATTCGCCGGTGGAGCGCACGGTGTCCAGGCTGATCTTCTTCCTGTCCACGGTGAGGCCCAGCTGCGCCTCGATGGCGGCGGCCACCTCCTTGCCGGAGACGGTGCCGAACATCTTGCCGTTTTCGCCCACCCGGACGGGGATCTTCACTACGGCGTTGTCCAGCTTCTTGGCCAGCTCCCTCGCCTTCACGCCCGCCTCGAACTTGCGGTGCTGGGCGGCGCTCTTCTGGATGTTCATGGCGTTCACCGCGGAGGAATCCGCCGGGGAGGCCATCTTCCGGGGCAGCAGGAAATTGCGGGCGTATCCGTCGGACACGTCCACCACTTCGCCCTTCTTGCCGGTGCCCTTTACATCTTGCTCCAACACGACTTTCATAGCATTATTCTCCTTCTTGAGATGGATTGTTTGTGCGATTCTCTTCCGGTCCCTCCGGCAGCTCCTGGGGCCGGACGCAGTCCTTCAGCAGCGCCATGGCTTCCGCCGCCGTCCTGCCCCGGACCTGGGCCCCGGCCATGGTCAGATGCCCGCCGCCGCCCAGCTGCTCCAGGATGAGCTGCACGTTGATGAGCCCGTAGCTGCGGCCGGAGATGTTGATGTAGTCCCCCATGTCCGCCAGGGTGAAGGCGGCCTTCACGCCCTTCACCTTGAGGAGCTCGTCCGCCGCCCGGGCCGCCACCAGCTGGGGATCCTCGATCCCCGGGTCGCAGACGGCGATGGCGATGCCGTCCTCGCCGATCTCGGCCGTTTCCACCGTCCGGGCCACCTGGACGAAGCTTTCGAAATCGTTCTGGAACAGGGTCTTGACCAGCGTCAGATCCGCTCCGTTCCGCCGAAGATACCCCGCCGCTTCGAAGGTGCGGCTGCCCACGTTGAACACGAACTGCTTGGTGTCCAGCTCAATGCCGGCGAGGAGGGCGCTGCACACGAAGCTGTCAGGCCGCACGGACTCGTCGTAATACTGGATCACCTCCGTGACCATCTCCGAAGCGGAGGAGGCCCGGGATTCCAGATAGTGGAGGGTGGGGTTCTCGATATAGTCCGCGCTGCGGCGATGGTGGTCGATGATGACCAGCTTCTCCACCCGGTCCAGCAGCGCCGGACAGTCGGTGATCATGGGCCGCTGGGTGTCCACCACCACGAGGACGGAGTTGGGCTTCACCATCTCCAAAGCCTCGGGGCCGGTGATGAGGAGCTTTTCGCTCAGGCCCAGCCGATCCATCTCCGAAAGGGCGTCCGCCGTGGCGTCGTTCCGCTCCGTCAGCACGATGAAGGGCCGCTGGCGGGTGTGGAGCACGCAGGTGGCGATGCCCAGCGCCGCGCCCAGGCAATCCATGTCCGGGTTCTTGTGGCCCATGATGAACACGTCCCCGCCGCCCTCGATGAGCTGCCGGAGGGCCTTGGCGAAGAGCCGCATCTTGACCCGGCTCTGCCGGGCGTCCTGCTGCTTGCGGCCGCCGTAAAACCGGTAGTCGGCCCCGTCCCGGACCACGGCCTGGTCGCCGCCGCGGCCGAGCGCCAGCTCCATGGCGGTGCGGGCGCCCTCCTCGGACTGGGCGATCCGGGGCGCGATGCCCACGGCCACGGACAGCGACAGGGTGGAGCCGGTGCCCGTCTCCAGATTCCGGGCCTGCTCCAGCAGCCGAAACTTTTCCTTCTCGATCTTGTTGACCTCCGCGGCCTCCAGCACGCAGAGGAAGCGGCCGTTCTCGTACCGGCGGTAGATGCCTCCGGTCCGGCGGCAGAGCTCGGACACCAGCCGCTCCACCTCGGCCAGGACCGCCGTGCCGTGGAACTGCCTGTCCCCGGCCAGCTCCTCGTAGTTGTCCATGTACACCAGCATCACGTAGGGCATCTGCTCCGTATACAGCCGCTGGTAGTGGGCGGCCTCGGTGCGGTCCAGCCAGTACTGGAACAGGAGCTTCTTGCGGGTGGCGATCCGGCGCACCGGCATGGTCATGACCTGATAGTTGGTGCCGGAGAGCAGGATCTGCTGGACCGTGGGCTGGGAGGGCTTGAAGTTGGGGAGCACGTCCAGCACGTTCTTCCCGTCGAACACGGCGGCCAAAGCGTCGTTGCGCCAGACGATCTTGCCGTTGAGATCCAGGAGCAGCGCCGGGATGTTCACCCGGCGGATGAGCTCCGAAGCGGCGGTGTTGTTGTCGGCGAAGACGGAATCCATGAGCTGCTGCTGGCGCTTGGCCACGCCCACCAAAAGAAGCAGCACGATCAGCGTGACGAAGGCGGCCGCGGCCAGGCACAGATAGCCCAGCATATGGTCGTAATAGTAGACCGCGCCCGACAGGGCGAGCAGCGCCAACCCCAGGAAGATCAGGACCCCTCGATATCGTTTCATGGCTGTGCCTTTCCGGCCCGCCGCTTGCGGATGACCCCCACGAGGCCCAACAGCAGCAGCACCATTTGGAAGATCTGATACAGGAACACCAGCCCGGCGCCCATGGCGAGCCCGTAGACGAGTCCGACCCGGCTCTGGGGCAGGCGGCGCTTGAGCATGGCGTACAGGTAGCTGGCCCCCGAAACCAGCAGCGGCATGGTCCACATCTCGTAGAGGAGCAGGCTCAGCGCCGACACCATGGGCACGTCCCTGACCGTGGACAGGAGCGTGGACAGGAGGCTGGCCGCGCCCATGACCATGACGTACCGGTAGGGGGCGGACCAGGTGCCGTAGGGGCCCAGGGGGCAGAGGGGCATATCCTTCTTCCCCCGGTTGAAGGCGTGCAGGAGCAGCACGTTCACCAGGGCGTAGACCCCGGCGAAGGCGAAGAAGCAGGCCACGATCAGTTCGTCGATCCGGCTCACCAGGAGGAGGGCCGTCTCATACAGGCTCGTGCCCTCGAACAGGACCGGCACTTCGGCGAAGTAGCTCCGCAGGGACGCGTAGGGATCGCCGGTGGCCGCCAGATCCGGCACGCAGAAGATCAAAAACTGGCCGAAGGTCAGCAGCAGGGACACGTACAGCACGCTCTGGAAGTTCCCCATGCGCTCCTTCTGGCTCACGTAGAGGACGCAGCCCGCGGGGGCCGCCGCCCCCAGGATGCAGAGGCAGCTGAGCAGGTCGTAGCCCATCATATAGCCGAAGAGGAACACCAGCGCCCCGGCTACCACCAGCATCACCGGTCGGGTCCGAAAGGCCAGGACCGCCCAGAGAGTGGGGACCAGGAACATGGTCAGCAGGAACAGGGGGTAGTAGTACACCGAGCAGCCGCCCATGACGGCCAGGCCCAGCCACAGGCCCCAAAGCATCCCGTTCTGTTTTCCCCTGCTATTTTCCATGGAACCATTTTACAATCAATGTCTGCAACCGTCAACCAGAAAAAGGCAGGACCTCTTGACACAAAGAAACTTCATGATATAATGTGTCCATATTTCGGGGAAGACCCGGGAAGCAGTACCCTCACTTGACCGCAACTTTTCAGAGAGCGCGTTCACCGGCTGCAAGGCGCGCAGGGAGCGGGAGGGGAAGACCGCCCGGCGACTCGAAGGGGACCGGCCCCGTATCGCCGGATGCGAGTGATAAACTTGGGTGGAACCGCGCAACCAAAGCGCCCCAGTGCTGTTATGCAGCATTGGGGCTTTTTCATTCAAATCGTTGAAAACAGGTTTTCAACGATTTGAGGTCGCTGTGGCGGGTGCTCCGCATTCGCTTCGCTTCTGGTTCCCGCCTATACGCCTGCGGCGTACCGGGCGGCGGGAACCGCAAAGAGTCAAATCCACCGCACATGTCGCTGGATTTGACGGATTTTAAGCCGTGCGTTCTTCCTTCGAAAGCTGCGTGCGCGCGGCTACACCGCGCTTGTGCCGCCCGGTGAGCGCAGTAAACCGACAGATAAGCAAACATAGTGTCAAAAAGAAAGAGAGGAAAGAACTATGATCATCACGTTCCCCGACGGATCGAAGCGGGAATACGAAAACGGCATCAGCGCCCTGGACATCGCCGCGTCCCTCAGCCAGGAGCTGAAGAAGTCCGTCATCTGCTGCGAGATCGACGGCGTCCGCGCCGACGCCTTCCGGCCCATCGAGCAGGACTGCAGCCTCAGGCTCCTCACCTTTGAGGACGCAGACGGCCGCTGGACCTATCGGCACACGGCCTCCCATATCCTGGCCCAGGCCGTCAAGCGCCTGTGGCCTGAGGTGAAGCTGGCCATCGGCCCCGCCACCAAGGACGGGTTCTACTACGACTTCGACGCCCCCTTCAACTTTTCCCCCGAGGACTTCAAGAAGATCGAGAAGACCATGGAGCAGATCCAGCGGGAGAATCTGAAGCTGGAGCGGTTCGAACTGCCCCGGGCGGAGGCCATCGCCTTCATGGAGAAGAAGGGCGAGCCCTACAAGGTGGAGCTCATCAACGACCTGCCCGAGGACGCCGTCATAAGCTTCTATAAGCAGGGCGAGTTCGTGGACCTGTGCGCCGGCACCCACGTGGGCAGCACGGCCCGGGTGAAGAACATCAAGCTCCTCAGCGTGGCCGGCGCCTACTGGCGCGGCTCGGAAAAGAACAAGATGCTCCAGCGGATCTACGGTACGGCCTTCGAGAAGAAGGACGAGCTGGTGGCCTACATCACGCGCCTGGAGGAGGCCAAGAAGCGGGACCACAACAAGATCGGCCGGGAGCTTGAATACTTCACCACGGTGGACGTGATCGGCCAGGGCCTGCCGGTGCTCCTGCCCAAGGGCGCCCGGGTGATCCAGCTCATGCAGCGCTGGGTGGAGGACACGGAGCAGAAGCACGGGTATCTGTTGACCAAGACGCCCTACTTCGCCAAGCGGGAGCTGTATAAGATCTCCGGCCACTGGGACCACTATCGGGACGGCATGTTCATCATGGGCGACCCGGACGACGAGACCAAGGAGTGCTTCGCCCTTCGGCCCATGACCTGTCCGTTCCAGTATCAGGTGTACCTGAACCGGCAGCGGAGCTACCGGGACCTGCCCATGCGGCTGGGCGAAACGTCCACCCTGTTCCGCAACGAGGATTCCGGCGAGATGCACGGCCTCATCCGCGTGCGCCAGTTCACCATCTCCGAGGGCCATCTCATCGTGCGTCCGGATCAGCTGGAAGAGGAGTTCAAAGATTGCCTGGAGCTCTCCAAGTACTTCCTGGGCACGGTGGGCCTGTGGGATAAGTGCACGTTCCGCTTCTCCCAGTGGGACCCCGCCAACCCCAAGAACAAGTACGAGGGCACGGCGGAGCAGTGGAACGCCGCCCAGGCCGCCATGGGCCGCATCCTCGATCATCTGGGCGTGAAGTACGAGATCGGCATCGATGAGGCCGCCTTCTACGGGCCCAAGCTGGACATCCAGTATCGGAACGTGTACGGCAAGGAGGACACCCTGGTCACCATCCAGATCGACATGCTCCTGGCCAAGCGGTTCGGCATGTACTACATCGACGAGAACGGGGAGAAGGCCCTGCCCTATATCATCCATCGGACCAGCCTCGGGTGCTACGAGCGGACGCTGGCGTACCTCCTGGAGGAGTACGCGGGCGCTCTGCCCACCTGGATGATGCCCACCCAGGTGAAGGTGCTGCCCATCACGGACCGGGCCCTCGATTATTCCAAGGCCCTGGTCGAGCGCCTGGACGCCCTGGGCGTGCGGGTGGAGGTGGACGAGCGGAACGAGAAGATCGGCTTCAAGATCCGGGAGGCCCAGATGCAGAAGATCCCCTACATGCTGGTCGTCGGCGACAAGGAGGCCGAGGAGAAGACCGTGGCCGTCCGCGCCCGGGGCAAGGGGGACTTGGGCGCCATGTCCATGGACGACTTCGAATCCCTGCTCCTCAAAGAGATCGCCTCCAAGGCGAAATGATCGCGCAAACGAAACAAAGAGGGGGCATAGCGTTCTGTAAAGAAGCTATGCCCCTTTTCCGTTCTTTTTGGAGCCGTCAAGAGAGCGTATCCGAATCGTGCCAGCGTTCGATACAGGGGATAATGAACGAATATCGCTGCCGGAAGAAATGCACGACGCCGTCCCTGGTGTTATTCCAGTTTTCCGGCGGCACCGAATACCGCCGATAGTAATCCGGCAGCAGAGGTTCCCATTTGGCGTCCCAATACTGCAGCGCTTCCTCGACGCGCGCGGGGGAAAAGTCGTTTGCGCCCATGTCCCGGATCGTCTCCAGAAACAGATCGTAGAACTCATCGTTCTGCAGGGCCGCGTTCAAAAGAGGATAGTATTGAAGGGATAGTTGAAAATGATCCGTTTCGGGATCGGTATCCTGGCTGCTGTACAGACCGGAACTGTATTCGATGTCGTAGGGAAGGAACTGCCACTTCCCGCCCTGGAACGAGTCGTCCCTGGTGCGCCACAGCACGTCGTTCTTTTCCCATTTCCAGTCGGCGTCTCCGATGTATACCCGCAGAGCGCAATACTCCGCAAAGGAGCGGATATTCACAATCTCACAGAACTGCCGATAGATCTCGGGGTCCTTAAAATCCTTCTGCGCGAACGAAGCCAGCTGTTCATATAGGTTGATATCGTCTTCCCGGCCGACTTCGATGGCGCCGTCCTTGATGACGACGATCTGATCCGCATCCACGCCATAGTGATCATGGAGCGTCTGGTCGGAGATCTTTTCCGAAAGGGTATACGGGCCCCAGTACTCTCCGTTGAGAAACAGGACCGCCGTGCGGGAAGAGAGGATCGTCAGATCGCGATCCGCGATCAGGCTTTTCAGAAAGCTTTCCTTATATTTTAAAAATTCCGTGTTGTTTCCGCCTGCGTTCAGGGAAAAACTTTTATATCGCGGAATGCCGTCGAACAGCTCGTAGGACAGCCGATCTTTTCCATACTTGTCTTTAAAGTAGATGTTGAACGATTTTTGGCTGAAATACCTGGAAACACCGCCCCGGACCCGGAGCCCTGCTTTTTCCTCTGCCGCCGGCGCTCTTTCACCGTCGTAGATCTGGATCAAACACGGCCTCTCCCACGCCTTTCCTTTTTGAGTGAAATTGGCTTGATAAAACTCGTACCGATGGGATAGTATGAGCTCTTTTCCTTCGGGTGTCTGAGCCCATCGGTCGAAAACGGCACCGGTGGCCAGGATTCCGCTGTTATAGTCCAGCAGGTTTTGCGGATCCGTATAGATGGACAGGATCAGGCAGGAAGGGAAACGGTCCAGGAACCCTTTTCCGAGGAAATAGATCCGTGTCTCTTCCGAAACGATCTTTCCGGAGGGCCCCACCAGGCCGACGCGCAGGATGGTGCCGCGCGGCAAGGCCCTGTTTCGCAAGAGCTGAGATCCGGTTTCATAGCTCATGATCTTCCTGCTTTGTATCAGGCGTCCCCCGTCCTTTTGTTTTCTTATGGTAACCTTCAATTGGGATCGTCCGCTGTCGTCCGCCGGGGTGGGAGCGTTCCCGTCGGTGGTATATGCGATGGTGAACCCTTCCGGCGCGCTTATCTGTACGGAAAGGGCGTTTTCGTCATAGATGCCGGAGTCATGGGAGACGGTGAGACGGGGCGTGCCCTGGGAAGCAGAGGCAGTCTGATCCGTATCCGCTACGGGTAGACGATTTTCACCCGAACGTCCCCAGCAGCCCGTTATAACGAGAGAGAAGAAAAGCGTCAGCAAAAGAAGATTTGCGGCCGGGATGGAGAGCAGACGTTTTTTTTCTGCCGGTTCATTGCACATCTTACAAAAAGCCTCTTTCTCCTGAATGCCCGTTTCTCCTGCGCACAAGGAACAGGGGCAAACAGGGAAAACTCTGTCTGTCCGTCATGTTACCATAGAACCGGTATAAAAACAAGCGCGAAGGCGCTGAAGACGGGGGATGCCGGGCTGTTTCCTGAATATGCGCTTGTCTTTTATCCCTGAGTATGCTATATCTATGTATGGAAACAAACACCGTTGCCGTTTGACGATTTGGTTGCGTGATCCTTGGTGAATCTGATTTGCAAGGGGGTTCACGGCGCACAAAAGATGGGCGAATATACTAAGATTACTTCGGGAAAAAGGACGTTCCGTTTAGGATTCGGAGAGCTGTGGCGCTATCGGGATCTGATCGTTTTGCTGACGAAAAAAACATTCGTTCTCTCCTATAAACAAACCGTCCTCGGCCCTTTGTGGCTGCTGATCACCCCGCTGCTCTCCAGCGGGATCTACAGCATCGTCTTCGGAGATATCGTCAAAGTCCAGACGGATGGGATCCCTCAGCTTCTTTTTTTTCTGTGCAACCAATCCCTTTGGACTTTGTTCTCGTCTTGCCTGCTGAGAAACGCCAACGTGTTCAGGGAAAACGCTGATCTGTTCGGAAAGGTGTATTTTCCCCGATTGGCGGTGCCCATATCCAACGTCCTCGTCCAGCTGGCGATCTTCGGCGTCCATTTTCTGCTGCTGCTCGGGTTTCTTCTGTATTACAGCGTACAGGGGATGATCCGCCCCAACTGGACCGCGTGGGCGTTTCTGCCGTTGGTCGTGCTTCAAGTCTCCCTGTTGGGGATGTGCATTGGGGTACTCGTGTCCAGCATGACCACCAAGTATCGGGATTTCTCTGTGCTCGTGTCCTTCGGGGTCCGTCTGTGGATGTATGTTTCGCCCGTCGTGTACCCGCTGTCCCAGCTGGATCCGGGCGTTCTTCGGGTGCTGGTGATGCTCAATCCCATCACGGCGCCTATGGAGCTGTTTCGCTGGATCCTTCTGGGCGAAGGAACGATCGATCCTTTGTACACGGTGGGAGGCGCTGTGCTCCTGTGCCCCATCGCTTTGGGCGCATTGTACATGTTCCATCGGGTCGAACGAACTTTTATGGATTCGGTATAACGTCATGACGCAAGACAGAAAAGACCCGATCCTGCGCGTAACGGGGGTCACAAAAAAATATCGGCTGGGCCAATACGGGGCGGATTCTCTGCAGGAGGAGATCAAGCTCTGGCGGGAACGCCGCAGGAACCCGGAGCAAAGATCGGCTGACGATCATGAGCGGATCGCTCAGAACTATATCTATGCTCTGAACGGAGTGGATCTGACGGTTTATCCCGGCGAGCGCGTGGGGATTATCGGACGCAACGGGTCGGGGAAGAGCACGCTGCTGAAGCTCATCAGCCGGATCACCGCGCCTACTGCGGGCACGATCGAACTCTGGGGGAAGGTCACCTCCATGCTGGAGGTCGGGACGGGATTCCACGGGGAAATGACCGGCCGGGAGAACATCTACCTGAACGGGTCCATCCTGGGCATGACCCGGCAGGAGATCGAAAACAAGATGCCGGATATCGTTGAGTTTTCGGAGGTCCGGGATTTTTTGGATACGCCCGTCAAGCGCTATTCCAGCGGCATGTTCGTCAAGCTCGGTTTTGCCGTCGCGGCCCATCTCGATAGCGAGATCATCATTATGGACGAAGTGCTCGCGGTGGGGGACATGGCGTTCCAGCACAAGTGCCTGGATAAAATGCGGCAGGCCGCCCTGGACGAGAATCGGACGATCCTGTACGTCAGCCACAACATGAGCACGATCCAGCGGCTGTGCGACAGGTGCATCGTCATGGACGAAGGCCGGATCGTGTACGACGGAGACGTGGATACGGCGATCTCCCTGTACCTGGGGGTGGAGAAAGCGGTCCAGGACCGCTATGTCTTCAACGATTCGTCCCGGCCGTTCGATGCGTTTATTCGGCGAAACAAACGGATGACCATGGAGTGGCTGGATCTGAACTGCGGCGGGACCGTTCGGGCCGGGGACGTCATGGAAGCGCAGATCAGCTGTGTATCCGATCAGGCCTTTTCCGACGTGGGGTTTCGGCTGGAATTCTGGGCCAGCGACGGGACGAAAATCGGTACGATGCTGTCCGGCAACTTTGCGGATCTGGCCGAAGGGCGGAACCTTCTGCGCATCCGGATCGACACCAGCCAGCTGACGGCAGGCCAGTATCGGGCGGATCTGGTGGCATATCTTCACGACGATGCGGGCAACGAGGACATCCTGGACGCCGTGTACCCCGGATTCACGTGTACCGTCACGACGGAACTGGATCAGCACAACTATCTGGACTGGCATCATACGTATTGGGGTCACGTCCGACTCCATGATTTGAACGTCTCGAGGGTGGAAAATGGGGAACAGTGAAGACAGCAAAAGAACAGACCTGTCAGATATCCACGCCGTACAGCTGGAAATGATGAAAACGCTGGCAGCCGTTTTTGAGAAGAACGGCCTTCGGTATGCGCTCTATTGCGGCACCTTGCTGGGCGCGATCCGCCACAGGGGCTTTATTCCCTGGGACGACGACGTGGATCTGGTCATGCCGCTGGAGGATTATCGCCGGTTTCTCCGCCTGGCGGCAAAGGAGCTTCCCAGGGGGTATGTCGTTCTGACGCCGGAAAACAGCGATACGCATGTTGATCCCTGGGCAAAGGTCTGTCTGGACGGGACCACGATGATGAACAGGGCGCATGCGGCCTACGACACCCATTGGGGGCTGTTCGTAGACATTTACCCCATGATCGGGGAGCACCCTGCACGAGTTCTGAGAAAGATGCAGACAAAGACGATTCAATTTATCAAAACAGTTTTGAGTTTGGAGTATTATCAGAGCCTTTCCTGCATCTCCTGGAAAGGGCGCCTTTTTCGTGTGCTGCCGCTGTCCCTTCGGCGCCGGATCGCCAACGGTCTTCTTCATCTTTGCATGCGGCCTATGGAAAAAAGCCGTCGGATCGGTTCCATCGACGGAGCTTCGTTTTGCGGCAAATACGATCCCTCCTGGTGGGAGCATATGATAAAAGTGCCTTTTGAGGATGCGGAATTTGTCGTTCCTGCAGAATATGACAGGATCCTAACCCAAATGTACGGGGATTATATGACCCCTCCGCCAAAGGCGTGGCGATATGGGCATGATTATGGCGCGGGGGATATGATATACGATACCCATAAGGACTACAGGGAATATCGCAAGGAGCTGCTTGGCGTATGAAAACGGTTATCACGTACGGTGTGTTCGATCTGTTCCACGAAGGACATAAGCGCCTGCTGGAGCGTGCCAGGGCTTTGGGAGACAAGCTCATCGTGGGCGTCACCACGGATCAGTACGCCATCGAACGGGGGAAACTCTGCGTCGTCGATCCGCTGGATGTACGGATGAAAAACGTGCTCAGCTGTCCTTGCGTCGACGAGGTCATCGTCGAGGATCATCCCGGGCAAAAGCTTGAGGATATCCGGCGCCTTCATGCGGATATCCTGGCGATGGGAGACGACTGGTTCGGCAAGTTCGACGTGCTGAAACCCTTCTGCCAGGTCGTATATCTGCCCCGCACGCCGAACATTTCTTCCTCGCTCCTGCGCAACAACCGATACCCGTTCCTGCGCCTTGGCCTGATCGGCGCGGGCAGGATCGCGGACCGCTTCATGAAGGAGGTCGGTTTCGTCCCGGGGATCGTCGTACCCTGCGTGTATCATCCTGCCCCAGACGGGTCCCTCAGCCTGCAGTCCTTCCTTTCCCGGCATACATCGGTGCGCAAGGTGAGGACGGTGGAGAAGCTGTTCGACGAGACGGACGCGGTGTATATCGCTTCGCCCCATGACAGTCACTATGCCTACGCGAAGGCGGCGTTGGAAGCCGGCAGACACGTTCTGTGCGAAAAGCCCCTGTGCTTCAGCCGAAAGCAGGCGGAGACGCTGTTCGAGATCGCGGATAAGAACGGCCTGGTGTTGATGGAGGCCCTCAAAACAGCGTATTGCCCCGGATTCATTCGGCTTTGCGCCGTCGCTCAAAGCGGTTTTATCGGAGATATCGTGAACGTGGAGAGCTGTTTTACGAAGCTGACGCCTCCGGGCCTTCGGGAATGGAACGATCACACCTATGGCGGGAGCTTCACGGAGCTTGGCAGCTACATCCTTCTGCCCATCGTAAAGCTCCTGGGAACGGAACGGACGAACGTGCTTTTCCAGTCGGTCCGGAACGCCGACGGGCTGGATATCTTTACCAAGGTCATTCTGCAGAAGGAAGGATGCCTGGCTTCGGGGCGCTGCGGACTCGGCGCCAAAGCAGAAGGGGATCTCGTCATTTCAGGGACCAAGGGGTATATCTACGCGGAAGCGCCGTGGTGGCGGACCGCTGGCTTTGAGATCCGCACGGAGAACCCGGCGGACGCGAAACGGTTTTCCTGCACGTACGAAGGAGACGGCCTTCGCTATGAGATCGCAGATTTCCTGTACCGTACCCAGGGGCATCCCGGCCGGGAGACGCGGCTGACGCCTGAGGAATCCATATGGATGGCTGACGTCATGGAGCGTTTTCTGGCGGAACGTTTCCGGAAAGAGCGCGCATGATGGACGGGCTGTATAGGGATCTGGCGCTGGAATCATTGGAATTCGGACGGGATGCGGATCCAGAGACCGGTTTGATCGTGAACGACCCGGGATGCGCCGTGAATCTGCTCCCGATCCCCGTGCGGAAAAACAGCCGGGTCCGGCCCGCGTCCGAGGGGATTTTCATCAGGGTGCTCTTCTATCGGCCGGAGATACCGCCGGAGCTGATCCATACCTATTGCTATCAGCCGGAGGCGAACTGGAGCACGTACTGCGCTGAGCTGTCGGACCGGGAATGGACGGCGGGCGAGCGCCTGCTTCCTGAGGACGGGTTTATCCGCGTCGCCGTCAAGCCGGCGGAGAGCGGCAAAGGGTGCGGCGACTGCTTTTCCATCGAGGAGCCTTTGGCGGCGGACGCTCCGGCCCCGGAATGGATGGAGGCCTGCTGCAGCGACCTTGTCCGGCGCGTCCGGGCGTCCAGGCGGGAAGGGGATCTGTGTTTACTGCTTCTTTCCGACACCCATTACACTTGCGGCTGCATCTGGCCGGACACCGTGCGATCCCTTCGCATGGCCGCTGAAAGGCTGCACCCGGACGGATTGATTCATCTGGGGGATTTTACGGACGGACTGCTGCCGGAAAAGTATACCCGCCGCATCGCCCAGCGGATCCTTGCGGAGCTGAAAACGATCGCCGAGCCGGTATGGTGCTGCATCGGGAACCACGACAGAAACTACTTCCGCGGGAATCCCGGCCGGATCTCCGGGGCGGAGTGTGCCCGGCTGTATCTGCAAAGGGAAACACCCTGGTTCTATGCGGACTGCCCCCAAAGCAGACTCCGGATGCTTTTCCTGGACAGCTTCGATCCGGAGGAAAAGGAACGGTACGGCTTTCCCATGAAGGAGGTTCGCTGGGTCAGAAGAACCCTCCGCACGACGCCGAAAGGATATCGCGTCCTGATATTTTCCCATGTGACGCCCCTGGCGTCGCTCCACGTCTGGAGCGATACCATTCGAAACGAGAGCAGGATGCTTCGCGTCGTCGAAAGGTTCCATGCCCGCCGGAAAGGCGCGGTGCTGGGATGGATCCACGGCCACAGTCACGCCGATCAGATACATACGGGCCGGGCTTTTCCCGTCATAGGGATCGGCTGCAGCAAGCTGGAGGATTTCCCGGAGCATAAACCGGCCGGCTCTGCGACCTGGAAACGGGAGCAGCATACCGAAACGCAGGAGCTGTGGGACGTGCTGCTCGTTCATCGGGAAAACGGCGGATTGGACCTGCTGCGATTCGGCGCGGGGGAAGACCGGCATGTGGAAGGGAAGACGGAGACATGATTCATTTGGACGCTGAATCGCTGCGAAACTTGCAGATGATCGAGCTGGAGATGCTGCTGGAAGTGGACCGCATCTGCAAAAAGCATCATATCCATTACACCGTCATCGCGGGGACCATGCTGGGCGCCGTTCGCCATGAGGGATTCATCCCCTGGGACGACGACGCGGACGTGGCCATGCTGCGTCCGGAATACGATCGCTTCCGGGAAATATGTCAAACGGAGCTGGACGAAAAACGGTTCTATTTCCAGGACCATACGGTCACGAAGGGTTATCGATGGGGGTACGGGAAACTGCGCCGGAAGGGCACGCTGTTCCTTCGAGAGCATCAGGAGCATATGCCCTATGAGCAGGGCGTCTTCATCGACGTGTTCCCCATGGATGCGGTGCCGGATTCGCACCTCGGCCGAGCGATCGTTTCCGCGGAGTGCTTCCTCGTGCGCAAAATGCTTTGGGCCCGCGTGGGCAAGGCGGCGGACGCCAGCGGGTCGATGCGGCGGCTGTACGGCATCATCGACCGTTTCCCGGAAGCATGGATCCTCCGGCGCCTGGACGGTCTGATCGCCCGGGCTTCCCGGCGAAAATCCAAATGGGTGCGGATACTCATGTTCCCGACGCCCAATCGTGAGTACGGATATCTGAAACGCTGGTATGCCGGCAGCACCGATTGCCGCTTCGAAGGATTTTCTTTCCCCGGAGTCTCGGACCCCGACGAATATCTGCACTTCAAATTCGGAGAGTATATGGTCCCGCCGCCGGAAGACCAGCGAAAGACCCATCCGGTCTCTGCTCTGCAGCTGATCGAACCGGCGCTTCCCGAAGCACCGGACGTTTGAAGATGAAAACGAAAGATTTGTTGCGGCAACTGAAAACGAAGGATATCGCCGTGTTCGGCACGGGTTTCGTGGCGGAGATGTTTTATGAAGCGCTGCAAATCCACGATCTGACTTCGAAAATCCGCTGTTTCGTGGTGTCGCAGGCGTCACAGAATCAGCGGCTCCATGATCGGCCGGTGTATCCGGCGGAGGGTTTGGATCTGCCGGCGGGCGTCCTGCTGTGCGTCGCCGTCCACGAATCTGCAGCGAAGGAAGTCATGCAGACGCTGAAGGCATACGCCGACCGGACCGTTTGGATCTATCCCAATCTCCTGGAGCTGCTGTACGGGATGCCCGACGAAAGCCGACGGCGAATGCCCCTGGTCCAGATCATGTCCGGCCAGGATCCCGGCGAGCACTGGCTTTCCGTTCGATACGCCGCCGTTCGGGATTATCTGAGCGGAGCGCAGCGCTATCCGAAGACGAAAGACCTGTATCTGAGGGCCATGGCCCTTCACTGCCAGCCGGCAACCGCCCTGCGGCGGCTAAGACAGGCGGAAGAGCTGGCCGATTCCATACAGGCGGAGGGCTTTCATAGCGACAGTCCGGTCTGCGTGGACGATTCCGGCAGGATCATCGACGGACTCCACCGGGTATGCTGCGCAGCGTATCTGCGCCTGGAGAGCATCCCCGTTACGGTTTATCCCTCGTCGCCCGTCTTCGACCGGGTATTGGGGGATAAAAACCGGCTGCCGGAAAGGATCCTCCTCGACGGGGGCTTTTCAGCGGAAGAGATCCTGTTTCTGCGGGAAGCCTGGCACGAGATGACGGGGCGATAGAAGGACGCCTGTCCTGCGGACGAAAGCAAGAGAGGGGACAAAACGGAATGCATACGAACGAACCTATGATCAGCGTGATCCTCCCCGTATACAACGTGGGAGAATACCTGGACGTCTGCATGGACAGTTTGGAGCGACAGACCTTTTCGGACATGGAGATTCTGCTGATCAACGACGGCTCCACCGACGATTCTGCGGAACGATGCCGTTTCTGGGCGCAGCGGGACAGCCGCATCCGGTTCATCGATAAGGAGAACGAAGGCGTGGCGGCGACCAGGAATCTGGGCGTTCAAGAAGCGCGGGGAAAATACCTCGCCTTCGTGGATCCCGACGACTGGCTGGATCCGACGTATATGGAAAAGCTTTGCACCCGGCTGGAAGAAACCGGAGCGGACTTTGCCGAATGCGATCTTTGGCGCTATGACAACCGTTCCGGCAAAGCGATCTATCGCAGCTGCTGCAGCCGCGCAGGGAAGCTCTATGATCTGCGCGAACACATGAAATACGGCCCCACCGCCACCTACAAATCCATGTCCCGGCGTACCCTGTGGGAGAGGTACGGCATACGGATGCCCTCGTGCGCTTTCGAGTCTCCCGCGATCTACGCGCTGGTGGTGGCACTCAGCGGCAGGGTCGAGAGCATACAGGAAGCGCTGTACTACTATCGCCGCTTCCGCGAGAACTCTCTGATCGAAAACGGGTACGCGGCCAAGGACGGCGCCCCCAACAACACCATGGGCGTGGAGGCCATGGCGTTCCTGCTGTCAGAATTCCGCCGCTGTGGGATCTACGAAGCATACGGCGACACCCTGGAGGGGGTGGTGAAGTATCGGCTGAACGATATCCTGGCGCTGCAGTTCCATCGAAAACCGAAGGAGGATTTCCGGGCGCTGGTGCGCAGCCACCGGCAGTTCCTGGAGGAGGCCTTCCCCGCCGGCCACAACGAGCCGTACCTCACCTGGGGCGGGTATAACCTGAACCGCATCCTGACGCACATGAACTGGCTCCACGATCCGTCGTGCAGATTCAATTTCTCGAGCATCGTCAGCCTTTTCGGTTCGTCGAAAGAGCCTCTGCCTGCCGTCCGTCACAGGAATCGGTATCGGCAGATGATGCTGGAACGGGAGCGAACGCAATGCTTTTGGGACGTTTTGCAGGAGACGCAGCCCCGGTACCTGTTCATGGATCTGATGGAGGAGCGCTTCGACCTCGTTTCGGCCGGGGGGCGGTATCTGACGAAAAGCGACGCGTATGACGGGCGGCTGGAAGGGGAGACGGAAGGACCGGTGATCCCGCGATCCAGCCCGGTATGTACGGAATTGTGGGAAAAAAGCGCCCGGGCCTTCGTGGACGAGATACGCAAACGGGCGCCGAAGCTTCGGCCGGTCATCGTGGAAAGCTATCTGTGTGAAACGGTGGGTGATCTGGAGCATCGAACGCCGTTTGCCAACCTGGACGGCATCCGGCAGACGAACGCCATCCTTGCGTCGTACTATCGCTATCTGGAGGTTCTTTGGCCGGAAGCCGTCGTCGTCCGTCTCGCCGACGATCCGCTGTTCTTCACGGACAGCAAATACGAGTACGGAGCGATCCCGTCCCATTTGAACGAACTCATCAATCAGCAGACCGCCGAGCGGATAGAGCGGCTTCTGAAAAACGAGGACGCGCGGGATAATCCGTGATCGTCTGCGGCTGCGGAACCGTCCGTCAGACAGCCGGAACCGTACAGGGAGGAAAGACAAAAATGGTAAAAGTCACGGTGATAATCCCGGTTTATAACGTGGAGGTGTATCTGCCGGCGTGCCTGGACAGCGTGCTGGGACAGAGCCTGCAGGAGCTGGAGTGCATCTGCATCGACGACGCTTCGCCGGATCGCTGCGGGGAGATTCTGGACGATTACGCGGCGAAAGACGAGCGCGTCCGCGTGCTCCATTTGCCTGAGAATCATATGCAGGGCTACGGCAGGAACCGGGGGCTGGAGCTTGCCCGGGGAGAGTACGTGTATTTCCTGGACTCCGACGACATGATCACGCCCAACGCTTTGGAGGAGCTCTACCTTCTTGCCAAGCGGGACGCTCTCGACGGAATCTACTTCGATTCGCAGACCATCGTCGAATCCGAGGATCTGGCGCACTATGCCGCCTCCTATCTCAGCGTTCGCCGGGGCGACTACCCGGACGAAATCATGACCGGTATAGATCTGCTGGATCGTTTCGCTCAAAACAAGGAGTGGATCGTTTTCGTCCAGAGGCAGTTTTGGCGGCGGACGTATCTGCTGGAAAACGGGATCTTCTCCCCGGAGCAAACGGAACACGAGGATGAGCTGTTTTCCTTCGAGGCGATCACCCTGGCAAAGCGCGTAAGATACGTCCGGAAGGAGTATTTCATCCATCGCTATCGCAGGAACTCCGTCATGACAAGGCAGCCCATGCCCAAGGATTTCCACGGATATTTTCGGATATTTACCCGAATGATCGAATTCGTCTCAGAGCATCGCCTCAGCGGGCTCGGGGTGCAGGCGAACGTCATCCATATGTACGAAAGCGCGATCCGTTTTTTGGATTTGTTCGAGAAAAGGGGAGAGCAAAACCTCGTCTTTCTTCCGGAGGAGGAGCGGGCGTACCGACTGTTCCGGACGATCCTGGATTGTCAGAAACATCTGAAGGAACGGGACGCCGGGATCTGGGGCCCGCTGGCGCAGTATAAGCAGCTGTGGATCTATGGGGCCGGCCGCATCGGCAGACACTTGTTTTCACGGCTTCACGACAGCGGCCTGAACGTGGCCGGTTTCTTCGTGACGAGCCGGGAAGGGAACCCGGAGCGGATCTTTGACCTGCCTGTCCGCGCGATCGACACGGTCGACAGCCTGCCCGACGGCAGCGCAATCATCGTCGCCATGGCTGCTATCCTGCAGGATGCGCCGGCAGGGATACTGCGGCAGAAGGGATTTCCTTTCTTTCAGTTGATCAACGATTCCCTGAACGGCCCGTATGAGCCGCAGGCAGGGGAAGAACAAGCCCGGCAATAATGTCACCCTCTGTCTGCTCTTGCTTAGCAGGTGCGCTTCGCCGGCGGATGCCTGTTTTTACTGTCCCGTCTTGCTGCGGATGTTGGTGGTGCTTTGCTCCTTGGTATACGGGAAGAAGACGATGTCCGAACCGCGCTTGCGCAATTCCTGCCGCTCCCATTCCCAGTATGCGTTCCCGCTGTAATCGTCGCCGGAGAAGAAACAGTCGAAGGGGCGGCGGTCGTACTCCAGCAGCCGGGATGGATTGTCCGTGATGGGGACCACCTCGTCCACGCCTCGGATGGCGGAAAGGATCTCCATGCGCTCATCCAGGGGGATCACGGGACGCCTGTTCTTATATTTTTCGACGAGATCGTCGGAAAGCACGCCCACCCGCAGATAGCGGCAGCAGGCGCTGGCCCGCTGGATTAGCCGCAGATGACCCACATGAAAAAGATCGAAAACGCCCATCAACAGGCCTACATTATATTTTTTACCGTCTTCCGCTCCCATCGCTTTTCTCCTTCGAATCAAACACAAACGTAACGTTGTCGTGGCGATACCTCTTATAGACGGGGGGAAGCTCATGATACGCTTCGCCGTAACGGGCGCGAAGGAGCGCATCCCATCCGCAGGGGATCGGCAGCATCATGCTTTCGAAGGGGACCCTCTCCACGTTCGCCACCGCCTCAGCAGGCCATATGTTCCTGTTCTCCCGCGCACCGTAATAGCAGGCCAGTATGCCCTTTTGCCCGGACGCCCCCTGCTTGCGGCAGAGGTTGTCGATCCACCGGGTCAGCCATCGCCGACGGGTGACCCGCGCAAGAAGATAATACAGGCTCACACGGCTCCCCGGCACGTCCTGCAGGATATGCTGCGGGGATGGATACGTCTTTGCGTATACGATACGCTGCAGAAAACTGAGCCGCTTCTGGAGCCGCTTCTGCTTATCCTTTTCCCGCGGGCAGTTATCCAGGGGGAATATGTCGATCCATACGCCCTGATGGCAGCTTTGGGATCCGTTTCGGTGCTGCGGCTCCAGCGCCAGCGTCCCGTCCCGCCGGAGCTTGGCGTATCCCCCGTAAAAACAGCCGTAGCTGTTTGCCGGCGTTTGCAGGAAGAACCCCTTGGACAGGCGCTCCTTCCCCAGCGCCAGCAGCGCGTCGTAGTCCTTTCGCGGCATGGCCACGTCCACGTCGTCGTCCCAGGGGATGAACCCGTGGTGCCGCACCGCCCCCAGGAGAGTGCCGTGTATCGCCATGTACCTGAGGCCGTTTTCGGAGCATACTCTATCCAGCTCCTGCAGCAGCTCCAACTGGACCGTATGAACGGCAGACAGGAGAACGGAATCGTCCATGGCCGCCCGCCTGCGGCGTATAGCGGCGCGGTCCGGGCCGGCGTGCTCATATATCTCCTTCAGCGCGTCATACCTGCGGTTTTTTGAGACAAACCGCGCCTCCCGCGCCCGGAAGCCGTCCCAGCATTTCAGCAGACCGTAGCGCGCTTTCATGCTTTCGAGGGGAAGATACTGCTCCGCTTCGGGGATGTGCAGCCAGGTATAGAAGAGCGCCCTGAACAGCACGTACTTCGCGGGACAGTCTTCCACGCGAAACTCCTGGTCGTAGTATCGGAGCTTGCCGTCGGCCCAAAATGCGTTATAGGGGATCATATCGATCAGAGCGGAACGAAGGATCGGGCCCAGATCCTCAGCTTTCGCGCCCCAAATCTTCTCCGGATCGTCAGGGAGAGCGTCCGCTGCCGGCGACGAGCGCAGCACGTCCTGATACAGCAGATCGAAGAGCTTAACGAAGGCTTCGGGGTGCTCCGGCAGCTGGCGTCGCAGATATCGCAGCGATCCTTCCTCCCGGATGAAGGGCATCTCGATCCCCCCCGGGGCGATTGTGTAACTGACGATAGAGATGCCACGTGCTTCCAGTTCGACCGCATTGGCGCACATGATCTGCAGGGTCTTCATTCCTTTCGGGGAGAGGGGAAGCTTCCGGCCCGTTCCGTCGGAATACAGGACCGTGGCAAAGCTGTTTTGGTCCTCCCGATCCGTGGACAGAGCCGCATACACGACCTGCTTTTCCGGGATGATCCCGCTGGCCTTCCGACATTCAGCCACATAGACGTTGGCGGCAAAGGGAAGAAGTCTCTCCCGCACCAGATCGTCGTAAAGATCGCCCTCCCAGGCGATCAGCGGGCTGCTGTGCAGATCGAATGGGAACACGCGGTCGCGGATGCTGTCATTCGGCAGGAAGTCGTCTGTATACACAGCCTGGACAAAGTCGGCGTCCGGCATCAGATAGTAGAATCTTGGCGGCGCGAAGCCGGCTTTGCCGAGGAAGGCGCTCACCTCGTTTTTGGCGTACAACCGAGGCCCGCTGCCGACCGGCTGAAGCGAGGTCAACGACGGCCCCGAATACTCGTCCACGCCGCCGCACAGATACTTTATGCCGAACCGGTTTCGAAACGCCAGAAGGAATACGCCGTCATCTGCAAGACGGGAAGACATATCCCGCAGGAAAGCCGGGACGTCCGACTCCGTCTCTATCCGATCCACGGCAACGATACAATCGTAACGGGAATCGGATGCGGGGGAGGTGTCCACCGCGGCGTAGTGTTTTTGAAGCAAGGGCAAAAGAGGGACGGTATCGTCCCCCAGCAGCAGCGCGCGCGCTCCGTCAACGAAGGGATACCAGTTCAGCAGCGCCGAACGCAGATGAGCGAACCCGGTATTTTTCTTTTGCTTCTCTGCTCCCATCTCTGTATCGGACCGTTGACTCAGCGTATGATTTGATGCTCAAGGCACTTCGCGAAGAAATCAATGGTGTGCGCCAGCCCCTCGTCCAGATCGACGGTGGGCTGCCAATGCAGCACCTTCTTCGCCAGGGTGATATCAGGGCAGCGGCGCTGGGGATCGTCCATCGCCTTGGGCCCGAAAACGATCTTTGCAGGTGAGCCGGTCTTCTGCAGGACCAGCTTTGCAATCTCCAATACGGTCTTTTCGTCGGGATTCCCCACGTTGACGGGACCGGTAACGCCCTCGGCGTCCATCATGCGGATCAGTGCCTCCAGTGTGTCGGTCACAAAGCAAAGACTGCGGGTTTGCCGACCGTCGCCGTAGCAAGCGAGATCCTCGTTTTTCAGGGCCTGGATGATGAAGTTGGATACGACCCTTCCGTCGTCCGGCTGCATCCCGGGGCCGTAGGTGTTGAAGATCCGCACCACCCGGATATCCACGCCGTATTGCCGATGATAATCGAAGAACAGCGTCTCGGCCATCCGCTTTCCCTCGTCATAGCAGGAGCGGATTCCGTTGGGGTTCACGTTTCCCCAGTATTCCTCCCGCTGCGGATGAACGAAAGGATCGCCGTACACTTCGCTGGTGCTGGTCAACAGGACCCGCGCCTGATTTTTTCGCGCCAGTTCCAATACGTTGAGTGCGCCCAGCACGCTCGTCTTCCCCGTATGGACCGGATCCTTCTGATAGTATACCGGGCTGGCCGGGCAGGCCAAGTGGAAAATACGGTCCACAGGAAGATCAAAGGGCTCCGTCACGTCCTGCCGGAGGAAAACGAAATCGGGATGCTCCAAAAGATCGCGTATATTGTCCAGGGAACCGGAACTCAGATTGTCCAGGCAGAACACCCGGTTGCCCTCCGCGACAAGCCTGCGGCACAAATGCGTTCCGATGAATCCGGCGCCTCCGGTGACCAATATCTGCATCGAATGAATCCTTTCTGCTCTCGGCTGCGGCCTGTGCCCGAAGGGACGGCGGGCCGGCGTCCTGAGCGGTATGCACTGAAAATCACAGCACAAAAAAATGCTTATCTGCTGTCAAGGCGAACCGCGCTCCAAAATCGCGTTCTTCGCAATCATAGGCCGTTCTGCCGGAGAAAGGCAACAAAAATAGCTTTTATAGAGTATACCATCCGCGCTTTCAAAAGACAAGTACAGAAGGGGCTGAGAATTCAATATATACTTGTGTTTGTTAAAAATACCGATTCGATTTGCATTTGGTTTGAGAAGATGGTATCTTGTTAATAACGATATTTATGCAGGAGGTGCTTGCACGATGGGACGAACCGTTCCCGTTATGATGGGCTTCGATCGTGGGTATATGTTCCCCTCCGGCGTGGCGATCCATTCCGTCCTGGAACACGCAGACCCATCGGACAGATACCGGTTTTATATTCTGACTGAAGAAGAAAACGTAGGCATGGACGACGGCTTTTTCGAGCTTCTGGCCGCAAAGTTCTCCAACTTCACCTGGGAATACCGGACGATCCCCGCAGACGTGTTCGCCAACATCCAGCTTTCCGTGCGATACAGCAGCGCGGCGACCTATTATCGGCTGCTGGCCGCCCGTCTGCTCCCCGAACTGGAGTACGGCATCTATCTGGACGGCGACATCGCCGTCTTCGGCGACATTGCCGACATGCTCGACTGCTGCATGGCTGATTCCGGAACGTTCTTCTCCGATTGCTACCTTGCGGCGACGAAGGATATTGGCCTGCGGTACGGTACCGACGGCTTCTTTGCTCGCCACCGTGCGTCCATCGGCTTTTCGAATGAGGATATTACCGGCTATTTCAACGCCGGCGTTTTGGTCATGAATCTGAAAAAGATCCGCGAGGACGGGCTGGAGGAGCGTTTCGTTTCGCTGCTTGCCAATAACTACACTTTTGTCGATCAGGATATTCTGAACATGGTCTGCAAGGGGAAGGTGCGGTATCTGCCTGCCCGCTTCAACATCGTCGCCAACAGCATCCACAATCGATACTACGCATATCACGTCTGCAGCGACCCCCGGGATCGGGAGGATCTGCTGGCGGACAGATCGGTGATCAGCCATTACGCCGGGGTGGTCAAGCCGTGGCAGCTCCAGGAAACGCCGTGGGATTACGCATGGCTCGCCTGCGCAAAACGGGTCCCGGCGACGCCGGAATTGGCCCGATGGATCGCTCGGTGTGGAGAACGCCAGGCGCCGCCGTGGACATATCGCACGGACGACGTCCGGAACGCCGGACAGGTCTTGCTGTATGGCTATTCGCATTTCTCCCGCTTTCTTTGCGAGACCTTGCTGCATGAAGGATACGGCAACGTTCGCTGCTTCTTGGACCGAGATCCTCAGAAACAGGGATCGTCCTTCCGCGGCATACCGTGTTTGGGGCCCGAGCTGCTGGACGATCTGCCGGAAGACGCCCTGATCGTCATCTGCGCCCAGACAGCGTGGCAGGAGATCTCCGTCCAACTGCAAGCGAGGGGGATCCCCCAGGATCGCCTCGCCCGGTATCGTTCCCGGGATCACGCACTCATCAGCGTCTGATCCGCTGCTCTGCCGCGGGGATTCGCTGCAGATCTGCCGGCGTTTCCCTGGGTCGGCCTTTTCGCCCCAGCCCCTGTTGCAGTTGCTTCAGGAGGGGAGTATCATATTGATATCGAGGAGGTGCTTTTACGATGGGGCGGACCATTTCGGTTCTGATGGCGTTCGACCGCGGCTATCTGTTCCCGTCCTGCGTGGCGATCCATTCCGTTTTGGAACAGGCGGATCCGGCGGACAAATACCGGTTCTATATATTGACTGCAGAAGAAAACGTGGGCATGGACGACGGCTTTTTCGAGCTTCTGGCCGCGAAGTTCCCGAACTTCGCCTGGGAATACCGGCCCGTTGCGGTCGATATGTTTGCAAACAGCCGGCCTGCCATGCGCTATATCAGCACGGCGACCTATTACCGCCTGCTGATTCCCTGTCTGTTCCCGGAACTGGAGTATTGCATCTATCTGGATGGCGATCTTGTTGCTTTGGGCGATATCGCCGGCATGCTCGATTGCTGCATGGATGATTCCGGGACGCCCTTCTCCGATTGCTATCTTGCGGCGGCGAAGGATGTCGGTCTGCAGGCCGGAACTACCGACTACTTTATCCGGCATCGCTCGCTCATCGGCTTTTCTGACGAAGATCTTCCCGGCTATTTCAACGCCGGCGTCCTGGTCATGAACCTGAAAAAGATCCGCGAGGACAGGCTGGAGGAGCGCTTCATCTCGCTCCTCGCCAAAGACTACACGTTTGCCGATCAGGATATCCTGAACGTGGTCTGCAAGGGGAAGGCGCGCTTGCTGCCGGTTCGCTTCAATCTCGTCGCGAACAACATAGGCAACCGATATTATGCATATCACATCTGCGGTGATCCCCGGGATCGGGAGGATTTGCTGGCAGGTCGGCCGGTGATCTGCCATTATGTGGGAGAGGCAAAGCCGTGGCAGCTCCTGGAAACGCCGTGGGATCAGGCATGGTTCGCCTGCGCAAAACGGGTACCGGCGACGCCGGAATTGGCCCGGTGGATCGCCCGGTGTGGAGAGCGTCAGGCGCCGCCGTGGACATATCGCACGGACGCCGTTCGGAATGCCGGACAGGTCGTGCTGTACGGCTACACGTATTTCTCCCGCTTTCTTTGCGAAGCTTTGCTGGACGAGGGATGCGGCAACATTCGCTGCTTCTTGGACCGGGATCCGCAGAAACAGGGATCATCCTTCCGCGGTATCCCGTGCCTGGGGTCCGAGCTGTTGGACGATCTGCCGGAAGACGCTTTGATCGTCATCTGCGCTCAGACGGCGTGGCAGGAAATTACCGCCCAACTGCAAGCGAGGGGGATCCCCCGGGATCGCCTCGCCCGGTATCGTTCCCGGGATCACGCGCTCATCAGCGTCTGATCCGCTGCGGATCGCCTGGCCGCTTTACTGGAGCGGCTTTTTGGACCAGTCGTCGTAAGCGTTTTTCATGACCCAGTGATAGCCGTCGGCAGCGTACAATTCCTCCGGCAGCTCCGGCCGGATAGTATCGCCCGGCGCGTAAAACAGCTCAAAAAACGTCCGCAAATAGGTCTGGATGACTTCAGCGACAAGGGCGATTTCGCGCATATCTTCCGCGTTGCGCACTTCCTCAGCCAACACCGGCGTCCCATCTTCGGCGATATAGTCGACGGAGGACTCAGGTGAAGTCATGAAGTGCTCGGTCTCCATGTAGTTGCGCAAAAAGAAATCGTTTTTCCCTTGCAGATAGTAACGCATATTGCAGGCGCTTTCTGCATTCTCGTATCTGGGCCGGGCGAAGTAATATCCCCGCAGTGTCAACGGCAGGATCTGCTCCAGATATGCTTGCGTCGATCCCATAGCGACGAAATCTACCACGGCGTATAGTTCTCCGGGACGAAGTGCCAGGGAATCCGCATATCGGGAGAGTCCCGCTCGCGCTTGCACCTGTCGGTCATGGACAGCGGTTCGATGTCTGAGCAAATACTGCTGCGGCGTCTGCTCCCCTTCCCGCCACGGCAAGATGTTCTCTTCAGCAAGATCGAAGAAGTGGGACAGCACCTCGTTTGGGGCAAGGCCGTTGCTGAGGCCATGGCCGTTAAAGTATATGGTCCCCAGGAACTGCTCCATCACGCCGAGAAACGCGGCGCGTCGGTTGGAATAGAAATAGACGGGTTCGGGCAGGGAGAGCTCGGGCCAGCGACGCCGCAGGCATTCGTATCCCGCCATGGGCAGCCAGCCGTCCCGGGCCAGGAACAGAACCCGCGCCGCTTTCGAATCCTTGAGTTCCGATGCCAGCCAGCAAAGATACCCGGCGACCATAGGCGCGACGGCGCCTGCAGCATACCGACGCAGGCGAGCGTCCGTCTCCATCTGTCCGATGGAAAAGGGAATAAATGGATCTTCAAATGCCAGGGCAACACTCTGCCCGACGAGGCACCGCTCCGCCAGGTTTTCCGCCTTGCCGATGGCTTTCTCCCAGCCGCAGTCCAGGGCCGTGCGGAGCGCTGACGGTACGTAGAATCCTTCGAATCCGGCCGCTCGGGCAGGATCGAGATCTGCGTCCACATTGTCGCCGATGTGCAATATCCTTGCTTCGCCCAGGTATGTGCGCACCCGATCGAACAGACCGTTTGCCTTGCAGCAGCCCTCGTCGCAGGATACGAACAGCTTCTCATACCCTTTGACGCCTTTTTCGGCCAGCAGCTGAGCCAGGATCCGTTCGGGAAGATACATGTCGCTGGTCAGAACGACCCGCTTTCCGCTGCGCACCGCTTCCCGGAACACCTCGACCATGGGTGCCCTCGGCATCAGCACGGCGCGCTCGGTCTCCACCTCCATAGCAAGCAGGGAGTCCAGCGTTTCCTGCGGCCAGCCGGTGTTCAGCTTCATGCGGCGATAGATCCCGTCGATGTTCGTAAAGGGATCCAGGTCCTGGGCGGCGATCCGCCGTTCGGCGAAATTTGGGGCGGAAATACCGGCCTGCTGCGCCCTTCGCGCCACCAGGCGGAACACGTCGGTGGGCTGCAGGGTCTTGCGCTGCAGGAGGGTATCGAAAACGTCGAAGGAGACGGCGTCGCATCGGGCCAGCGCCTCCTTGAGACGCTTTCTGTCCCACTGCCGTGGCGCTTCCTGTTTGTTCTCCGGACGCTTCGGGAACAGCGGATCGATGTTCGGCAGCATCCGGTAGGTGTCGATATCGTAACAGCGGGGCAGGATGCATTCATAGACCAGGCCCATGCCGATATACAGGATCTTTTCCCGGGGGTAGCGCTCCCGCAGCGCACGAAAGGACAGATCCTCGCCTTTGCGGCGGATCAGGCAGGCTTCCATGGCCTCCCGGGAGGAGAACAGGCCCGCGTTCCAAAGATATTCGATCTGCTTCTGTTCGGGATATGAGCGCCGGAGGCTGAAAAAGACCGGCGTTCCGCGTTCGAGCAGGTTTTTCACCAGCTGCTTGACTAAATCCCGCGCAACAGCCTCTCCCCGCAGTTGATTAAAGGCAAGGAACGCATCCATCAGCTCGAATGCTATCACGTCATAGGGCTCTACAATCTTTATCCAGCCGGATAGCTGGTGGTAGCGGCAGGATTCCAGATCCCTGTGCACCGCGACTTCGTCCAGCCCGTACATATTGTAGAGGGCGATATGGTTGTCCTGACAAATGCAGGCCAGCGATTCATAGGCAGCTTCGGCATACCGCACGCGCTCGGTCAGAATGATGAGATCGGGTTTTAGTTCCGTCAGCCGGTCGCTCCCGAAGACAGGCTTGCCGCAGAACGACTCGCCCACCGGGTCAAAGGTCATCACGCCCAGGAATCCATAGAGGGGATCAAACGCCTTCAGGATGCCTTCGGCATACTCCCGGCTGCCGTGAAGCAGGATGCGCTTTCCGCAAAATTCGCGGAATTTCTCATCGAAGCGACTGATTACATATTCCAGCTCCGTCATCAGAATCGTTCTCCATTCTTCCTCTGGCCGTATCTATCGAAGGCGTGTCCGGGGATCGTATATGTCAAAAGATCACGTGTACATCGTTCTTTTTTCAGTATAGCATGTTCCGATTCGATCGTCAATCGAGCCGGACTTGCCTAATCCGCCCGTTTGCGGTATACTGATATATACTTGGAGGTATGGGCTCATGAACGATATCCGCTTCGTCGTCTCGCCCCGGATCATGGGGGAGGAAAAGTTTTTCGGACCGGGCATCGCCGTGCTCCTCCATCGGGTGGAGGAGTATCATTCCATCCGCCAGGCCACGCTGTCCATGGGCATGGCCTACTCCAAGGCCTGGGCCATCATCCGCCGGGCGGAGCGGGAGCTGGGCTTCCCCCTTCTCAACACCACCACCGGCGGCAGGGAGGGCGGCGGCGCGTCGCTGACGGCGGAGGGGCAGGCGTTCCTCGAAAAGTACGACCGGTTCTGCGCCCTGGTGAACGAACACGCTCGGGCGGATTTCGAAGCGGTGTTCGGCCCAGATACCTCCGGGAAGGAATGAGAGAAACATGAAGAAATGGATGATACTCGCCCTTTGTCTGTTGCTGCTGACAGGCTGCGTATCCGTGCCCGTAGGCGTACCTGTGATCGCGGAGGCCACGGGAGCGCCGGTCGCGTCGGTCCGGCAGGAGACGCCGGCCCCCACCGCTGCGCCAACGCCGGAGCCGACGGAGAAGCCCGCCACGCCGGAACCCGCCACCCCCGCCCCCAAGGCGACGGATGCCCCCAAGGCGGAGGCCACGGCGAGCGCCGCCCCCACGGCCAAGTCCACCCCCACGCCCAAGCCCACGGCGATCCCGGACCAGACCTACACCGGGACCTATTTTACGTTCACCGTGCCGGGCAGCTGGCTCAAGGCGCGCGTAACCGACGGGGTCTACTTCTATCCGGACGCCGACGACACCCAGCACACTTATTTCCTGTATCAGGAAACGGCGAACGACATGAACCTTACGGAGACCAAGCTGGACATCGCCCTCATGTTCTCCTCCAAGGAGTCCGTCACCGCCATGGTGGAGGGGGCCCTGACCGGCAGCGGCATGACCAACTACAAGCTCTCCCCGGTGAACGTCCAGAAGACCAAGCTCAACGGCCTCACCTGCTACAAGGGCGCTTCCGACATCACCCAGGACGGGGAGACCTACGACTTCGTGGGCCACATCTTCCTCCGGGGCGACAAGATGGTCCTGTTCATCTGGGTGGGCGACCAGGTCAAATACGCCTCCGCTCTCAAACAGGTCTACGATTCCGTCCAGGCGGTGAGATAATATTTCTTTTGCCGCTTTTTTCTCTTCTGTGAAGAAGAAAAAAACGGTGCAAAAAAGAGAAGCACAAGAAAAATAATGGGAAGTACGGCGCAAACCATACTTCCCATTCGTGTTTCTTTTGGGTGCCTTTTCTTTACAAAGAAAAGGCACAAATGCTTCCAATCATTTCCCCAGCACCGCGCTGGTCTGGCCGTCCAACGTCAGGGCGCTGCCGTTGACGCCGGAGAGCTGGGCGGAGCCCAGGCCGATGAAGGCCCGGAGGGTGTGGAAGTCGCCGAGAGCGGTCAGGTCCACCGTCTGGGTGTTCTTGGTGGGGTTGTGGAGGACCAGCACCGTGTTCCCGTCCAGGGTCGCCGTGAACCCGCCCACCTTGGAATCGGGGATGGACACGCTCTTGTATACGCCCCGGGCTATGGCGGGGTTGGCCTTGCGGATCATGATCAGCTTCTTATAATAGGAATAGAGGCTCTTTTCGTCCGCCTTCTGGTCCTTGACCCCCTTCTGGATCTGCTTGTCCCGGCCGTAGGTGGCGCCTTCGGGGTCCTTCGTGGTGTCTCCGTCCCCCCAGACCATGGCGAGCCGCCGGTTGGCGTCGGTCTGAGCGCTGCCCCGGGAGCCCCGCATGCCCAGCTCCTCGCCGTAGTAGATAAAGGGCGAGCCGGGGCCCAGGATGTACAGGTTGGCGGCCATCTGCATGTAGCCGGACTCCAGGGTGAGATACCCGGCCACCCGGTCCGTGTCGTGGTTGGAGAGGAAGGGCACGAACATGGCGTCGGGGTTCTTGTTCGCGATGGAAGCGAGGTACTGCTCCACGTACTTCGTCAGGGCGCCCGCGTTCCCCTGCTTGGCGGCGGTGGCAAAGCGGCCCTCGGACCCGGAGGCGGTGAAGTTGAAGCAGTTGCTGGCGGGGTAGTAGAGGCCCGTGACGGCGTCCGGGTCCCAGACCTCGGCCACGGTGTAGAGCCCCGGGTACTCGGAGCGCAGGGCGGCGAGATACTCCTTCCAGAAGGAGACGCTCTTGGAATGGTCCCCGAAGTACACGTACTTGGCGGCGTCGAAGCGGAAGCCGTCGATCCCCCGATCCAGGTAGTACCGGGAGATCTTCATAATCTCCTCCCGGACGGCGGGGTTGTCGAAGTTCAGCTCGGGCATGCCCCCGTCGAAGTTGCACTCATAGTAGATGTCGGTGCCGGACAGGGCGGAGAAGGCCCGGCCCGCGGGCGCTTTCTCGCCCTGAGTATAATAGGTATAGAAATCGTAATAGGGATCGTCCTTGATATCCTGCCGGTGGGCCTTGGTGAAGGCGCCGAACCAGGCGTTCGACCGGGCGGTGTGGTTGATGACCATATCCAATATCAGCTTCACGCCCCGCTGATGGCAGAGGGCGATGAGCTCGTCCAGATCCGCCTGGGTGCCGAACTGGGGATCGATGGTGTAGTAGTCCTTCACGTCATACTTATGATAGGAAGGGGAGTCGAAGATGGGGGAGAGCCAGATGCCCTCGATGCCCAATGACTTGCCGGAGTTGGGGTCCCCGTCGTTCAGGTAGTCGAACCGGTCGATGATGCCCCTGAGGTCCCCGATGCCGTCCCCGTCGGAGTCGGCGAAGGAGCCCACGAAGATCTCATAGAACACCCGGGCGTTGTCCGCCACGGCGTAGTCGGTCTTCAGCAGCGGATCGTCGATCACCCACTCCTCCGGCGGCGCGGGGGTGGGTTCGGCGGTGGGCGCGGCCTCCTCGGCGGCCTTCTTGCTGCAGGCGAAGCAGGACAGGAGCAGCAGCGCACAGAGCAGCAGGACGAATACGCGTTTGACCATGGTTTTCCCTCCTTCACAGCGGAAGTTCATATATAATGATATACCTATTATGACCATGTTTGTCAAGATATTGCCTTTTCATCGGCCCCCAAGTGTGCTATAACTACAGGTATGGAACTGCACGCTTTATATGAATCGGAAGAAATGATTCGCGCCCGGGCCACCGAAAAGCGGACTCGCCGGGCCATGGGGATCGTGGCCGCTGCAGGCCTGGTCCTCTGCGTCCTTTTCTGCCTGTTCACCACCCGCCAGAATCAGGGCGTGACCCTGCCCCTCACCGTGGGGACCTCCGTCCTGGCGGGGTGGATCGTGATCTTCCTGTCCCACAGCCGCCTGGAGGACGCCCGGGCGAAGGCCCGCCACGCCCAGCTCATGCTCACCGGCCCCCGGGAAACCTTCTCCGGCCGGTTCGAGAAGCTTCCGGGGGTCTACCGGGTGAAGAAGGGCGTGGCCATCCGCAAGGTCCGCCTCCAGGAGGACTTCCACGAGACCATGCTCACCCTCAGCGAGGAGAAGGCCGCCCGGCTGCCGGACGTTTTTGACGGCACGGTGGAGACGGTCTACGACTGCATCGTGGCCTTCGGGGTGAAGGAGGCGCAGCTATGAAGGGCATTTTGAAAAACCTCCACCGCTACGTGCTCTGGGCCGTTCTCAGCGCGGTGTTCTGGGCCTGGATCATCTCCCTGATCACCGACGCGCCGGCGTCGAAGAAGGTGATCCTGTTCGCCGATCTGGACGCCATGGACCGGGACGGCCTGTCCGCGGCCCTGGAGGAGGATTTGCCCAAGAACATCAAATTCGTGGAGCCCCAACTGTTCGTGGACGCCATGTTCGAGCCCGCCAGCGTGACGAAGGGGGATATGTTCATCGTCACGGCGGCCCAGGCGGAGGAGGTGCTCCAGGACCTCATGCCCATCGACAAAGCCGCCTTCCCGGGCCAAACCTTCTACGAGGCCGACGGCAGGGCCTACGGCATACTGGTCTACGACGAAGCCGCGGGCGTGCGGATCGCCGCGAAGTATTTCGCCTACGAGCCCGGGGCCGTCTACTATCTCTTCTTCAACGCCGGATCCGGCCACATCGCCCCCTGGAACGATTCCGCCGACGACGCCGCCCTCCGCGCGGCGAAGACGCTCCTGACCCTGAAGTAAGCCCCTTCCACCACTTCGTGGTCCCCCTCCCCCATTCGGCACAGCCGAACAGGGGAGGCTTGAAATGAGGAAGGTGCCCGGCAGGGCGGAAGGGGTAAAGGAACACATGCAACCGTGAGGAGGTCCTATGATTTCCAAGCGAAACGCCGATCTGACCCCTAACGCCAAAGCGCTGCGGCGGGACATGACCAAGGTGGAGAAGCACCTGTGGTATGACTTTTTGAGCACCTATGCCGTCCGCTTTCAGAGGCAGAAAGTCCTGGGCCGGTATATAGCGGACTTCTACTGTGCAAAAGCCAAGCTGGTGGTGGAAGTGGACGGCTCGGAGCATTACGAGCCGGAGGCCATGGCCTACGATCAGCGACGAACCGAGTTTTTGCAGCAGGCGTACGGCCTGGAGGTGCTGCGGTTCGACGACGGGGAGGTCATGGCCCACTTCAGCGAGGTGTGCGACGCCATCCATGTATTCGTGATGAAGAAACTGGGACGAAGGGTAGATTGAAAGCCCCTTCCACCACTTCGTGGTCCCCCTCCCCCATTCGGCACAGCCGAACAGGGGAGGCTTTTGGCGCGAAGAGTGCCTCCCCTGTTTCACGAATGTGAAATGGGGGAGGTGCCCGGCAGGGCGGAAGGGGTTCCAAAATATACTTCAAAAATTTGACAATTTGCACCCAACCGAATTGACTTTTGTTTGGGACGGGTGTAAATTATATATACATCGTGGGGGAAGCGGCGATGTTATTGGCGTTGCCGCGGAACCCGGATGAAAAATGTACGGCATGAAAATGCACAAATCACAGGAGGAACAAGCATGAAAAAAACGTTAGCTATCGTACTCGCTCTCGTCATGGTTCTGGCCCTGGTCGCCTGCACAGGCAAGACCGAGACCACCGCGCCTCAGACTGGGACCGAGACCAAGACCGATACGGGCAGCAGCCCGCTGGCCGGCACCTATGACATCACCGTCTGGGTCGGCGAAGCCGCTGTCGATCTGACCAAGAAGCAGATCGAGGACTTCAACAATTCCAACGAACTGGGCATCAAGTTCAACGCCGTCGTCAACGGCGTGTCCGAAGCCACCTCGGCCGATCAGATGCTGGTCGACGTTTCCGTGGGCGCGGACATCTACTGCTTCGCCCAGGATCAGTTCGCCCGCCTGGTGCAGGGCGGCGCTCTGGCTGAGCTGGACGCGGAAGCGGCCAAGGAAGTCAAGGCTGCCAACGATCCCGGCGTCGTGGCCGCCGCCACCACCGGCGACAAGATGTACGCCTACCCCCTGACCTCGGATAACGGCTACTTCATGTACTACGACAAGACCGTCATCCCCGAGGAAGACGTGGACTCCCTGGAGAAGCTGATCGCCGACTGCGAGAAGGCCGGCAAGTACTTCGCCTTCGAGACCAACACCTCCGCCTGGTACCTCGCTTCCTGGTTCTTCGCCACTGGCTGCAAGTCCGAGTGGACCACCGACGATGCAGGCAACTTCATCTCCGTGGCTGACGACTTCAACTCCGACAAGGGCCTCATCGCCGTCAAGGGCATGAAGAAGCTGGTGGATTCCAAGTTCCACGTGTCCTCCTCCTCCGGCGACGAGTTCGCCTCCGACGCGGCCATCGTGGTCACCGGCACCTGGAACTTCGAAGCCATCCAGAAGCTCCTGGGCGACCACATGGGCGTCACCGACCTGCCCTCCTTCGAGGTGGACGGCAAGGAGTATCACCTGGGTTCCTTCAACGGCTGCAAGCTCATGGGCGTCAAGCCCCAGTCCGACTCCATCCGGCTGCTGGCCCTCCAGCTGCTGGCCGAGTACCTGACCGACGAAGCCCGCCAGATGGAGCGGTTCAACACCCTGTCCTGGGGTCCCTCCAACCTGAACGCCCAGAAGTCCGACGCGGTCCAGAACAACCCGGGCCTCGCCGCTCTGCTCAAGCAGAACCAGTACTCCCGTCCTCAGGGCCAGATCCACGGCGCCTGGTGGGATATCGCCAAGGTCATCGGTGACGACGTGAAGGCTGCCACCGACGAAGCCGGCCTCAAGCAGGCTCTGCAGAACTACTACGACAAGATCTCCGCTCTGTTCACCATGACCGAGGAGGAGAAGAACGCCTGGTCCGTCATCGGCGCCATCTGCGGCAGCAACTGGGATAAGGACTTCCCCATGAAGGAAACCGAGCCGGGCATCTTCAAGTCCGAGCCCCTCGAGCTGAAGGCCGGCGACCAATTCAAAGTCCGTCAGGGCGCCAGCTGGGAAGTGAACTACGGCATGAAGGACGGCGTCACCGTGGCGGGCGGCATGGACACCAACGTGGTCGTGCCCGTGGACGACACCTACACCGTCATCTTCGACGATAACACCAAGACCCTGTCCTTCGTCAACCAGGACGGCATCCTGCCTGAGGCTGCCGCACCCGCGGAGGGCGAGGCTGAGGTCGAGGACACCTGGGGCCTCATCGGCGTCATCGACTGGAATACCGACATCCCCATGTTCAAGAAGGACGACGGTCTCTGGAGAGTGGTGGCCGTGCTGAATCCCGAGATGGAGTTCAAAGTACGTGCCAACGGCGAGTGGAAGAAGGACTTCGGTATGGATGAGGGCGCTGCCAAGGCCGGCGGCTCCAACATCAAGGTCGAAGAGGCAGGCACCTACCTCATCACCCTGGATCCCAATCCCGACGCGCCCGCGCTGACCGTGGAGAAGATGGCCGTTTGGGGCGTCATCGGCAGCTTCGAAGCCAGCGGCTGGAACGCCGACGTGGCCATGACCGAGACGGAAGCGGGCGTATGGGCCTCTGAGCCCGTGGCCCTGGCCGCCGGCAACGAGTTCAAAGTCCGCGCCAACAACGACTGGACCGTGAACTTCGGCGTCAACGACGGCGTCATCGCCCAGGACGGCAGCAACGTGCCCGTGGAAGCCGACGGCACCTACGTGGTGACGCTGGACCTCAACGCCAAGACGCTGACCATCGCCGCTCAATAAGCAATATCGAAATGGATTGGATCCTCGATAAAGCGTGACCGCTTTGATCGGACCTGATTTCATCGGATCTCGGTTGGAGCCGGAAACGGTTCCAACCGAGTCTTTCATTTGAGGGGGACATATGAAGAAATACACAGATCTGGAATATCTCCAGCTTTCCAAATGGGAACGGTTCCGGTACAAGTTCCTCAGCTTCTTCGCCGCCATCCCCGTGGCCGTATGGAATCTCTTCAAGGGCATCGGCGGATTCTTCAAGAAGGCCGGGCTGGGCATCGCCCATGAGGCGAAGGATATCTGGACCACCTTTGTGGAGGGCGACTGGAAAACCAAGCTTTCCTTTCTCGTCATGGGCTTCGGCAGCATCGCCCGGGGCCAGGTCCTGCGGGGCCTCCTCTTCCTGCTGTTCGAGGTCGTGTTCATCGGCTACATGGTGCTCATGGGCGCCGGGTATCTGGGCCTGCTGCCCACGTTGGGCACCAAGGGCCCCTATCAGATCACGGAGAAGATCGAGTACATGCCCGGCCGGTTCCGTGAGGTGGTCAAGACCGTCACCTACGCGGACGATCCCACCGTGGACAACTCCTTCAAGATCCTGCTCTACGGCGTGCTGACCATCTTCTTCATCGTGGCGTTTATCTACACCTGGCGGCTGAACGTGAAGCAGAACCGGATCGCCGAGGGCATCCTCAAGTCCGGCAAGAAGCTCAAGAGCGGCAAGGACGACCTTCGCTCCATGGTGGACGACAAGTTCCACGCCACCCTCCTTGCCCTGCCCCTCACCGGCATTCTGCTCTTCACGGTGCTGCCCCTGGTCTTCATGATCCTGGTGGCCTTCACCAACTACAGCTCCGCCCACAACGGCGGCGAGACGGGCCTCTTCCACTGGGTGGGGCTCCAGAACTTCCAGACCCTGTTCTCCTGGGACGTGGGCGGCGTGAACTACTCCGCCACCTTCGGTGAGATCCTGCTCTGGACGCTGATCTGGGCCTTCTTCGCCACCTTCACCAACTACTTCCTGGGCATCGCCGTGGCCATGATCATCAACAAGAAGGGCATCCGCTTCAAGAAGGTATGGCGGACGGTGCTCATCATGACCATCGCCATTCCCCAGTTCATTTCCCTCCTGTACGTGAGCAAGATGTTCACCCTGAACGGCTTGTTCAACGGCTTCCTCATGGACCTCGGGATCATACACACGGCCATCGACTTCTGGGGCCAGCCCACGCTGGCCAGGGTCATGGTCATCATCATCAACATCTGGATCGGCATCCCGTACCTGATGCTGATCGCCACCGGCATTTTGATGAACATCCCCGCGGACCTGTACGAATCCGCCAAGATCGACGGCGCCAGCGGCTGGAAGCAGTTCTCCAAGATCACGCTGCCCTACATGCTGTTCATCACGGGCCCGTACCTCTTGACCAGCTTCACGGGCAACATGAACAACTTCAACGTCATCTACCTGCTGACGGGCGGCGGCCCCCACGTGAATCTCAGCAACGGCGCGGGCAACCCCGGCGATACGGACTTGCTGATCACCTGGCTGTTCAACATCACCCAGAAGGGCTTTGGCGAGGACGGCGCCCAGTACTACCTGGCTTCCGTCATCGGCATATTGGTGTTCATCGTGGTAGCCATCATCTCGCTCATCGTGTACAACCTGCTGCCCTCGGTGAAGAATGAGGAGGACTTCCAATGAAAAACAAGAATCAAGTTCCAGCGACCATCCTGCTGGTCATCGGCGCCATCCTCACAGCTGGCGGCATCTTCCTGTTTATCAATCGGTTCAGTCCGATGTGGAGCTTCTCCCACAAGTACATGACGGACAACGCCATCTTCGTGCTGCTGGGGATCCTGGGCGTCTTCCTGGGCGTTGTGGGCCTGCTCCTCGCGCGCAGCCTCTTCAAGGAGGGCCGGGAGATCCAGGAGGGCGAGGGCATGAAGCAGCACATGGGCATGAAGGCCTCCGCCCGGATCAGCAACACGGTCATCTACGTGCTGCTGCTCATCATCAGCGTCGTCTGGCTCGCTCCGTTCTTCTGCATCGTGGTCCAGTCCTTCCGGGTGAACCCCACCGGCATGACTCGGTACCTGTTCAACAACCCGGACGCGGCGCTCAAAGAGGGCCTGACCATCAAGTTCGGCCTGGGCAACTATGAGCGGCTGTTTAAGGAGACCCAGTTCCCCCGGTGGTATCTCAACACCTTCATCATCGCGGTGGTGGTGGCGGCGGTGCAGACCGTCATCGTGCTCTGCATGTCCTACACCCTCTCCCGGTTCCGCTTCAAGCTCCGCAAGCCCCTGATGCAGTTCATGCTGATCCTGGGCATGTTCCCCGGGATGCTCACCATGATCATCCTCTATCAGGTGCTCAAGGACATCGGCCTCGCCGGCGCGAACGCCATGCCCGGCCTGATCCTGGTGTACGTGGCCTCCTCCGGCATGGGGTACTACGTGTCCAAGGGCTTCTTCGACACGATCCCCAAGTCCCTGGACGAGGCGGCTCGGATCGACGGCGCCACGAGAGCCCAGGTGCTCTATAAGATCATCCTGCCGCTGGCGAAGCCCATCGTCATCTACACCGTGCTGACGGCGTTCATGGGCCCCTGGGGCGACTTCGTGTTCGCCAAGTACGTCACCGGCATCACCCCCGAAGCCTGGAACGTGGCCGTGGGCTTGCAGCAGTGGCTGTCCACCAGCACCAACATCTCTGAGAACTACACCATGTTCTGCGCGGGCGGCGTCATCGTGGCTATCCCGGTGGTCATCCTGTTCATGTGCTTGCAGAAGTACTACGTGGAAGGCGTCACCGGCGGCGCGGTCAAGGGTTAATCGGAATGCGAGAAGAAAAAAAGGAGAATTAGTATGGCAAGCGTAAAACTGACCAACGTAAAAAAGGTCTACGATAACAACGTGGTCGCCGTCCACGACTTCAACCTGGACATCAAGGACAAGGAGTTCGTGGTGTTCGTCGGTCCCTCCGGCTGCGGCAAGAGCACCACGCTGCGCATGGTGGCGGGCCTGGAGGAGATCAGCGGCGGCACCGTGGAGATCGACGGCGAGGTGGTCAACGATCTGCAGCCCAAGGATCGGAACATCGCCATGGTCTTCCAGAACTACGCCCTGTACCCCCACATGAGCGTGTACGACAACATCGCCTTCTCCCTGCGGCTCCAGAAGATGCCGGAGGACGTGATCTATTCCAAGGTCACCAACGCGGCGGAGATCCTGGGCATCACCGACTATCTGCTGCGCAAGCCCCGGGCCCTGTCCGGCGGCCAGCGGCAGCGTGTGGCCATCGGCCGCGCCATGGTCCGGGATTCCAAGGTGTTCCTCATGGACGAACCACTTTCCAACCTGGACGCCAAGCTCAGAAACCAGATGCGTGCCGAGATCATCCTGCTGCGGCATAAGCTGAACACCACCTTCATCTACGTGACCCACGACCAGACCGAGGCCATGACGTTGGGCGATCGGATCGTCATCATGAAGGACGGGTACATCCAGCAGGTGGGCACCCCCGCCGAGGTGTTCGAGAAGCCCACGAACCTGTTCGTGGCCGAGTTCATCGGCGCACCCAAGATGAACATCGTCCCCACCGAGCTGGTGCGGGAGGGCAACCGCTACTTCGTGACCCCCTGCGGCGCGAAGATCGAGGTCACCGGCGAGAAGGGCGAGCTGCTGAACGAGAAGCGGGTCCGCGGCGGCAAGATCCTGCTGGGCGTGCGGCCCGAGCACATGAAGCTCACCTTCGAAAGCGGCGCGCACACCATGTCCGCCCGGCTGGAGGTCAACGAGATGATGGGCAGCGAGCTGCATCTGCACGTGTACACCGAGGACGGCACACGCTGGATCGTCCGCGTGCCCACCATCGATCTCACCGAGGCCCAGCGCGCGTCGTTGGTCAACGGCGCTCAGGTGTACATCACCTTCGAGGGCAAGGTCATGCACTTCTTCGATCCCGAGACGGAGAAGAACCTGATCTATTGAGGAATCATTGATAAGCACCCGAAAGAAACACGAATGGGAAGTATGGTTCGCGCCGTACTTCCCATTATTTATCTTGTGCTTCTCTTTTTTGCGCCGCTTTTCTTCTCTTCACAGAAGAGAAAAAAGCGGCACAGATAAAATTCACTTTCCACTAATACTCAACCGAATGGAACCGGTGGAGGTCTGGGCTTCGCAGCGGCCGCCGGCGGCGGTGTCGGGGACCTTGACCGACCCGGTGGAGGACTTGGCGTAGAACACCTTCTCGGTGCGGATGGTGCCGGAAATGCTGCCCGTGTCCGTCTTCAGGTAGAGGTTCGCCCCGTCCGCGTCCGTGAGCCGGATGGAGCTGGTGTCCGTTTCGCAGCGCAGATCCCCGGCGCAGACCACGTCCGTCACCTCGATGGAGCCCGTCTCCGCCTCCAGCTCGGCAGTCTGGGGCGTCATGTTGGCGACCTTGATCCGGCCCGTGTCGTTGCTGACCTTCAGCGTCTTCACGTCCACGCCGTCCACGCTCACGCTCCCGGTGTCCGCGTCCACGTCCACCGTCTCGAAGGACAGCCCGGGGGACAGGACGACCCGCCCCGTGTCCGCCTCCAGCTGCAGGGATTCGTAGTCCGCCGCGGGCAGGTACACGGTGACGCTGGGGGACTTGGTGTGGATGCCCACATCCAGGATGCTCAACGTCCGACCCTCAGCCGCCTTGACGATCAGCGCGCCGCCCTTGACGGTCACGGTGTGGGGGCGCTTCTCCGTCTCCACGCAGACCACCCGGCACTTGCCGTCGGCGGCGGGCGCCAGCGTCACGTCCGCCGTGTCCAGATCCATCTCCACCCGGGTGAAGCCTTCGCCCAGGTCGTAGGTGTTGGTCACGTACTCGGCGGTGTCCAGGTCCCTGAATTTGAAGTGCACGGCGCTCATACCCGCGAACACCAGCGCGCCGCCGATGGCCACCACCAGCACGGCGATCAGAATAGCGATAACAGTCCGTTTCATTTTACCGTTTCCCCCTTGGCTTTCTTGCCCACAAACAATGATTTTATTCCCGTCCAGATCCACTTGCACAGCTTCACCGTGCCCACGGTGAGGAGCTTGAGCAGCAGGAACGCCAGGGCGCAGAGGCCCAGACACACCAGCCCGCCGCCCAGCAGCACCAGCCCCTGGGGCACGTGGAGCCGCACCAGCTCGAAGACGCCCGCCGCCATGGCTGCGATGCCCGCCAGGATCACGCCCAGCACCGCCGCCCACAGGCCGATGACCACCGCCCACAGGGCGATGAACAGGGCGAACAGCACCGCGCACACCGCGATGAGCAGGGGCAGCCACACCGGCGCGCCCATAATCAGCAGGGCGATGATCCAGCCGGAGCCGCCCTTCTTCTTGGTCTCCTGCACCCGGGTCTGAACGATCTGGGTGAGGGGGGTGTCCTTGATCACGCTGGCCACGATCTCGTCCAGGGAGCCGAGGCGCGCCACGGCCTCCGTTTCGCTGAGCCCGTCCTCCATGGAATCGGCGATCAGCTCGCTGTAATATTCCACCGTGCGCTCCACGGCGTCCTGGGGCAGGCCCGCCATCCTGTGGCGCAGCTCCCCGATGAATGCATCTCTGCTCATGCTTGCGCTCCTTTCGTGATGAACCGGTAGATGGACTCCATCTCGTGCCAGTCCCGCTTGAAATCTTCGATCCGGCCCCGGCCGGCGTCGGTGATGTGATAGTATTTTCGCAGCCGTCCGTTGTGCTCCACGGAGCGTACCGTCAGCAGCCGCCCCTCCTCCAGCCGGCGCAGGATCGGGTACAGGGTGCTCTCGGACACGTCCACGTAGGGTTTGATGTCCTTGATGATCTGATACCCGTAGGAATCCTCGCTCTGGATGGCGGCCAGGACGCACACGTCCAGCAGACCGCGCTTCATTTGAACATCCATACGTCTCATGCCTCCCTTCACGTGATACTATACTACGCATAGTATAATATGTCAAGGGGTATTATTCCTTTTCGGTAACAAAACTGTTTGCGCTGCGGGCTGAGGGATCGGGCTATGCCGAGGCAAAAAAGTCCCGCCCCGACGCAGGGAGGGACCGAAGATTCTTGCTTTACCGTCGGAGGTGTCAAAACCCGAAAACCCTTCCGGCAAAGCCCATCTCGTGGAACAGCAGGAACCGCCCCATAAAGGGCAGCAGGATGCTGACCGGCAGCAGGGCCAAAGGCCCATCCCCCAGGGCGAAGTGAGTGACGGTGAGCCGCTCCCACAGACGAAAGACGCCAAAGCCCAGAACGGCTCCCAGGGTGTTCAAAATGAGATCGTCTATATCCGGGCTGCGGGTGTTGAGCAGCTGACTCATCTCCACCAGCAGCGACACGGCAAAGCCCAGCAGCAGCACCTTCCACAGGCGATCCATCCGCCGCCATAACAGGGGCACCATCACCCCCAGGGGAAGCAGCAGCACCCCGTTCAGCGCATACGCCACTGGATCGATCTCCCGGGAGAAGGGGATCAGGTTCACCTGCGTCAGCCGCAGTTCACCGCGAAAGCGCAGCCATTCAAACAGAGTGCCCGCGCCGGTCACGTGATACACGGCGGCCATGTAGGCGGCGAACAGGGCGATCAGCCACAGCGTGGCGCAGGTTGTATGTTGCCCCTGCCGCCTCCGCCGCCACAGCACCCAGCCAAACGCCACCAGAAAGGGGCCAAAGGAGGCCACCGCCTCATAGCCATACAGCAAGCTCATCCTTTTTTCCCTCCTCGTCGTTCATCCTGTGCAAAGGAGCATACCACGTATCTTTGCCCCCTTCAACCCCGGTAAGGCATTCTTAATGAATCCCTAAGAAAGTCTTAAAGATAAAAAAGGAAGGGGCAGGCTTGCCCCTTCCTGCGCGTCTTGTCTTCCCGTTACTTCTCCGGGTTCAGGAGGAAGTCGTCGAAGGTGCCCCAGCCGCCGCCCTGGCAGCGGACGTAGACGCCCACGGTGAGGGTACCTGAGGCGCAGGGCACGTGCTCGATGACGGCCTCCTGCCAGTTGACCCAGCCGGTGAGGGTCAGGGGCGCGGTGTAGGTCTGGCCGTCGGAGATCACGTAGAGGTGGATGTCCGCGTCATCGCCCACGTCGCCGCCCTGGCCCCGGACGCTGATCCGCCAGGCGCCGTCAGGCAGGCCCGTGACGGTCTGCTCGCATTGGAACTCCACCGCCGTGCCGTTCCAGAAGTGGAGGGACACCTCCCCGGAGTAGGCGTCCAGGGCCTTCACCTGGAAGTCCGCCTGGGGCTCGGCTTTGAGGGGCGTGATCTGCCACATGGACCGATCCTCGTCCTCGAAGCTGTAGTTTTCGAGATAGTTGGCCTCCACCACGTTCACGTAGCACAGGGCGGGCTTCCCGCCGCCGGTGCCGTGGATCACGTGCTGGCCCACGGCCTGGATGTCCACCGCCGCGACCTCCGCCTCATCCCAACTTACCTCCGTCTCCGAACGGGAGCCGTCGGTGAAGATGGCGGGGACGGTCCTGGGGAGCTCAAAGCTCTCGCCCACCCGCACGGTCACCACCGCGCTGTCCAGGGCGTCCGCCTGGACGGGGGCGTCGCTGCCGGTGCGCAGGAGGGCGAAGGTCTTCAGGGATTCCAGGGGGTTCCCCTCAAAGTCGAACAGGGCCTGGTTGTCGCAGGCGCTGCCGCCGTAGTACTTGCCCGCGTCGCCCGGGTCGTACTCCCCGGCGTAGGAGCTGGCCCAGCCGCTGCCGAACTGTTCCCACTTGGCGCTGCGCGCGGCCCAGTCCGCCCCGGGCACGGGGATCCAGCCCGCCTCCCAGTAGAAGACGCCGACGCCGCCCTCGATGGAGGCGACCGCCGCCGCCACGTCCCGCACCTCCCGGCTCTGGCCCTGGACGGTGAAGGGGTAGGGCTTGTCGTATTTGAGCTCCTCGCCGATGGAGTTGGGGCTCTCGTCCCCGTCCGCGGCGGTGTAGGCCCACTGGGTCTCGGCCACCATGACCTTCTTCTTATATTGGGTCGCCACGGCGGCAAGCTGGGCCTTCAGATTCTCCAGCGTGCCGTGCCAGTAGGGGTAGTAGGAGGAGGCGAACACGTCGTAGTCCACCTGGTTGCTGGCCAGCATGTAGGCGAGCTTGGCAAAGTTTCCGGCCTCGGGGTTGGTGAAGTGGACGGCGATCAGCACGTTGGGATCGAAGGCGCGGACCGCCTCGCACCCCGCCCGGTAGATGGCGCACATCTTGGGCACGGAGGTCTCCCCGCAGATGCCCTTGGTGGTCTCGTTGCCGATCTGGACCATGGCGATATCCGCCCCGGCGTCCCGGATGAGCTGCAGGCTCTCGGCGGTGTAGGCCCTGACCTTTTCCGCCTTGCCGTTCTCGTCCAGGCTCGCCCAGGCCTTGGGGGCCTGCTGCTTGGCGGGGTCCGCCCAGAAGTCGGAATAGTGGAAGTCCACCAGGAGCTTGAGGCCGTATTTGGCCGCCCGGGCGCCGATCTCGCCGGCGGTCTCGGCCGTGCAGTTGCCGCCGCCGTAGCCGTGGCCGTCCCTGTCGAAGGGGTCCACCCAGACCCGGACCCGGACGCAGTTGAGGCCGCTGTCGGCCAGGACCTTGAGCATGTCCTCGGTCTGGCCGTCGAAGTTCTTGTAGACGACGCCGCTCTGCTCCTCACTAAGGAGGCTCGACACGTCCGCGCCCAGGAAGAAGTCCTGGGGCAGGTTCTCGATCTTTTCCACGTACAGGCTGTCCGATCTCACGGCCGCCGCCTCCTTCTTCTCCTCGCCCTTTCCGGCCTCACCCCCGGCGCAGCCGACGAGCAAAGCGATGACTAACAGAATGGCTCCGATGTGTTTCATAGGGATCTCCTTTATAGGAATGATTATTTATATTTGCGGCTTTTCTTTCAAGAAAAGCCGCCCAAAAGAACTTTAAGAAGGGAAAGGCAATTTTACGAATAGCCATATTCCCTTCTTAAGCTTCTCTTTTTTGCGCCGCTTTTTTCTCCTTCACTGAAGAGAAAAAAAGCGGCAAAAGCAAAAGTTTTCCGTCAGTCCTGCTCGCCCTTCCAGACGGTGACCTGGGGGAAGGGGATCTCGATGCCCTTCTCCATGAAGAGGATGCGGAGCTCCCGGTTCAGACGCCGCCGGGCCACGAACACGTTCTGCTCCTTGCAGGACACGGCGAACCGGAGCACCACGGCGGAGTCCGCCAGGTTCTCCACGCCCATGTAGTCGGGCACGGCCTCGAACACGTCGCTGTTGCGCTCGTAGATCTGGGGCAGGGCCTCCTTGATGATGGCCTCGGCGTGGGGGATGTTCTCCCCGTAGGTGATGCCGATCTCGGACACGGCCAACGACAGGGCCTTGGACCGGTTCTGGAAGTTGCGGATATCGGAGTTGTTCACCACCTTGTAGTTGCCGCCGGGGTCCACCACCGTGGTGGTGCGCACGCCGATGCGCTTGACCGTGCCGCGGAAGTCGTCCAGGATGATGATGTCGCCCACGTTATACTGGCCCTCCATGACGATGAACAAACCGGAGATCACGTCCTCGATGAGCCGCTGGGCCGCAAAGCCGATGATCAACGTGACGATGCCCAAGCTGGCGAAGGCGGCGGTGGGGTTGAGGCCCAGGATGGTCAGCGCCCAGACGATGCCCAGGATCACGCCCAGATAGGTGATGATGTTGCCCAGGAGCTCGTTGACCGTGCGGGTCCGGGCGTTCCGGCTGCACTTGTCCAGGAGGAAGCAAAGGATCCGGCACACCAGATAGGTGAGAGCCAGGGCGCCGATGGCGGCCAGAATGCGGGCGATGGTGGTCTCATACCCGCCCGCCTCCCGGGCGAACAGGGTGGACAGCTGCTCCCGCAGGTTCTCGCTGACCGGGCCGAAAACGTCGGTCTGCCCGGCGAAGATGACGAAGGCGAGAAGGACCAGGGCGACGATGAAGCCGATGGCGCCGCTGCCCTTGCGCAGTTTGTTGTTGCTCATAGTGTGTTCTCCTTTCGAAATAAAGTGAAAGCCTGTGTCAAAGTCCCGTCAGGGTCAGTCTGGTTCGAAGTACACCGTGCCGGTGACGTCGTGGGCGGGCATGACGATGGTTACGCTTGCATCCGTGTAGGTCACGCCGTCGATGACCATGCTGACGAAGTGATACCCGGTATACGGATTCGCGGTGACCGTGACGGTCTCTCCCACCTGGGCGATGGACGCGGAGAGGAAGGTGACGCCGTAGCCAGAGTTCTCCGGCTCCACGTCGATCGTGTAATAGCCCGGTATCCGCTCGAAGTATACGACCACGTGCACGTCCTTGGTGCCCATGACCACGGTGCCGCCGCTGTTGTCGCCGTTCAGAGTGTAGCTCTTGGCGTCCGTGACGGTCCAGTGGGAGAACTGGTAGCCCTCACTGGGTTCCCAGGTGATGTTGAGGGATTCGTCCTCCTCCATGTCCGGCCAATACGTGGGCGAAACGTAATTGGCGCCGCCCTCGCTGGTGATGAACATATCGTGATACCGGCTCTCGAAGACGGCCGTGACGGTGATGTCGCTGGTCACCGTGTAGGTGTTGCCGGTGATGAGCGTCCCGCCGATCCGGTAGCCCACGAAGCGGTACTCTTCCTCCCAGTCGCCGGAGGGCACGGACAGGGTGACGGTGCCGCCGTCCGGGCAGAGATAGAATCCGTCGGCATAGGATACGTCGGTGCCGTCGACCTCCACGTCCGCTCCGACATATTCCGGGTCGGTGTTCACGTAGACTCGGTGCCACAGGGACTTGAAGACGGCGGTGACGGTGATATCGTCGTTCACCGTGTAGGTGTTGCCGGTGATGAGCGTCCCGTTCACCCGGAAGCCCACGAAGCCGTACCAGTCCTCAAAATCGTCCAGGAGGCTGGCCTCGAAGGTGACGGTGGTGCCCTCCAGGCAGTCATAGAATCCGCCGTAATCGTTCAGAGCATCGGGGTCAGAGCTGGTGACGATGACGGTTCCGATGTCCGCCGGGTCGGTGGCCACGTTGATATCGTGCCACAGGGACCTAAAGACGGCGACGACATGTGTGTCTTCGGTCAGGGTAAAGGTGTTGCCGGTGATGGCGGTCCCGTTCACGGTGTAGTGTTCGAAGGCGAAACCGCTGTTCGTATCGCTGTGGGAAAGGGTGATCACGGTGCCCTCCGGCGCGAGATAGCCGTCGGAGGTCGTCTCCACGCCGGTGCCGGAGACGTAGATATCCTCCACCTCCTCGGGGTCCGCATCCACCCAGATGCTGTACTTGGGGATCTCCTCGAAGTACAGGACGATATTCACGTCCGCTTCCGGCATGGTGAGGGTGACGGAGCTGTCGGTGAATGTGCCGCCGCCGGAGCCGCCGTTGACCTCCATGCGCAGGAACCGATAGCCCGCCGCGGGGGTGGCGGTGACGGTGAAGTCCGCGTCCGCCGGGAAGTTGGTCTGGGGATAGGTGGGCGTGGAGGCGAAGGTATAGCTGCCGCTGCCGGTGGGATCGACGGAAATGTTGATGGCGTGGCCGGCGTTGGGGGCGAAGTTCACGAGGATCGAGGCGCTTTGATCGCCCACGGTGTAGGTGTACGTGCCGCCGGCGGAGGCAAGGGTGCCCGCGCCTTCCGGCGAGACCATCACGCCGGAGATCGTGCTGCCCGCCACGGGCGACGCCTGGAAGGTGATCGTTTCGCCCTCGGCGGCCTTGACCGTCATGGCGGGGGTGGTCCCGTTCAGCGTGGTGCCGTTGCAGGTGACGGTGCCGTAGGCAGGCGCGTCGTTGGTGATCCGGATGGTGTAGAGCTGGCTGAACACCGGGGTCACCGTGGTGTCGGCGTCCATGGTGAGGGTCAGGGGGTTGTCGGTGACAAGATCGCCGCCGTCCACACGGAATCCGGCGAAGACGTGGTCCTCGATGGGCCCGGCGGTGACGGTGACGGAAGACCCCTCCTGGAAGTAGTAGGTGTTGCCCACCTCCAGCTCGGCGTCGGGCGAATAGGAGCAGGAGCCGCCGGTGGCGGGCTCGATGGTCAGCCCGAACAGGAGCTTATCGAACATGACGAACAGGGTCAGATCCTGCTCCGGCATGGGGAAGGTGAAGTCCGGGTCGGTGAAGTAGTAGTGCTCGGTCTCGTCGTAGGCGACCACGAACTCGTAATGGGTGCTGGGCGCGCAGTGGATGCTCACCGACTCCCCGGCGGGGAAGTCCTGGGACGTGCCCTGATAGGTGGCGGTGCCCCAGGCGGGCATTTCGTTGACGACGGTCAGACGATAGACCTGGATGAAGGTGAACTCCAGCTCCACGTCCGTATTGCCCATGATGAAGCCCCAGCTGCCCTGGCGGGTGGCGTCGCCGGAGACGATGCGCCAGGACTGGAGGACGTAATGCTGGTCGTCGATAACCTCCGGCTGACCGCCCACGTAGACGGTGACGCCGGGCTGGGCGTTCAGCGCTTCGGGGGAAAGATTGTCGGGATCGATGCCCACCAGGCCCTGGCCGTGGCCGATGTTGCGGATGGTGATGCCGTGGGGCACCACCGGCACCGCCGGTACCGGCGTGGGCGTGGGCGTGGGCGTAGGCGTCGGCGTGGGTGTGGCCGTGGGTGTGGGCGTGGCTGTGGCGGTGCTCCCCGGCGTGGGCGTGGCGGGCTTTTCGTCCGCCGGCGGGGTGGGCGTCCCGGGCATGGGGGTCACGGAGATGGCGATGGGCCCCCTGGGCGTTTCATCCACGGGGACGGGGGTGGGCGTTGCGCCGCCCTTGCGCTGCAGCTCGATGAGCAGGGCCTCCCGGCGCAGGGTCAATCGGCCGTTCTCGTCCTTGGATTCGAACAGCATGAGATAGTTATATCGGTTGTCCAGATTCTGGAAGAGCAGCAGCTCCTTCTCCGAATAGATCTCGCCCCGGAGCACCTCTTCGCCCAGGGCCGCCACTTCCTCCTCGCTGAGGCGCAGGCGGCCGCCGGGGGTCACCGGGTCCTCTTCGCCCAGGGCATAGGGCACCAGGCGGTAGATCAGGGGATAGGCTTCCTCGCTCCCCTCCAGGTCCGTGCGCACCTCCACCTGGGCGGAGGTCTCGGTGACGATCAGGGGCTTGGGCCGGACCAGGGCGATCCGGGACAGGGCCAACAGCAGCAGCAGCACCGCCGCCGTGGCGGAGGCCACGAAGGTGGTCGTAGGAATGAGGAGCGAAGCGGCCTTGGCGCCGGATCGTTCCTTGTGCCGGATCATGCCCTCGCCGAGTCCGTTGAACTCGGGGTAGGACTTGTTGTATTTGATTGAATCGTTACCTTTTCCCATGATATACACAGTATACGGTTTTTTCACCCCCGGCGCAAGGGCTTTTCCTATTAAAATGTAAACAAATGACGAAACGAAAGCGTTTACGGCCCAAAAACTTTCTCCGCCCGCAAAAACGCCCCCGGCCCACGAAAAAAGCCCCCCGAACGGGGGGCGAAAAGCGCCTTTTGAACGCACGCGCTCAATCATCGGAGGAAGAACGCGCGGCTTTGGATAAGTCAAATCCAGCGACATGTGCGTGTGGATATAAGAACGCAATGCGTTCTTATCGACACACTTACGGCTCTGCCGCCCGGTGACCCGTCAGGGTCATAGGCAGGAGCCGCAGGCGAAGCGCAGGCGGAGCGCCCCGCCGGGGGCGGCCTTGAATGGGAGAAAAGTCCCTTTTCTCCCATTCAAATCAGAAAATGGGGACCACCGCGCCCTGGTAGGTCTTGTTGATGAAGTCCTTCACTTCCTGGCTGGTCAGGGCCTTGAAGAGGGCCAGGACGGCCTCGTTCTTCTCGTTCCCCTCCTTCACGCAGAGGATGTTGGCGTAGGTCTGCGCGCCGGAGCCGGAGGCGTCCTCCACGGCCAGGGCGTCCGTGCCCGCGTTGAGGCCGGCCTGGAGGGCGTAGTTGCCGTTGATGACGCCGAAGTCAAGGTCGGAGAGGGCCTTGGAGATCTGGGCGGCCTCCATCTCCACGATCTCGATGTTCTTGGGGTTCTCCACCACGTCCAGCTTGGTGGCGTTGCTGGCGGCGTTGATGCCGTCCTTCAGTTGGATGATGCCCTCCTGCTGGAGAAGGAGCAGGGCCCGGGTCTCGTTGCTGCCGTCGTTGGGCACGCCGATCTTGGCTCCGTCGGGCAGATCGGAGAGGGCCTTCACCTTGCCCGCGTAGATGCCGAAGGGCTCATAGTGGATGGAGCCCACGGAGACCAGGTGGGTCTTGTTCTCGGCGTTGAAGGTGTTGAGGTAGGGGGTGTGCTGGAAGTAGTTGGCGTCCAGGCTCCCGTCCTCCACGGCGGTGTTGGGCTGGACGTAGTCGGTGTATTCCACCACTTCCAGTTTGATGCCTTCCTTTTCCAGGAGCTTGGCGGCCTCGCGGAGGATCTCCGCGTGGGGGGTGATGCTGGCGCCCACCTTGACGGTCTTGCTGTCGGCGGCCTTCTTGCTGCAGGCGGCGAAGGACAGGACGAGGATGAGGGCGACGATGATGGCGATGATCTTTTTCATGGGTGTATCTCCTTTACATGATAGATGATTTTAGTTTTGTTCGCGGACGCGGCGGTCGGATTTGTGGGCGATCCGGCTGCCCGCTTCCTGGAATATCTGGACGATCAGGACCAGCAGGACGACCATGATGAGCATGACCTGGCTGTTGCTCCGATAGTACCCGTAGTTGATGGCGATGGCCCCGAGACCGCCGCCGCCCACGATGCCCGCCATGGCCGAGTACCCCAGGATGGTGGTGACGGCGATGGCCGCGCCGGTGATCAGGGAGGGTTTCGCCTCCGGCAGGATCACCCGCAGGAGCACCTGGCTGGGGGAAGCGCCCATGGACAGGGCCGCTTCCACGACGCCCCGGTCCACCTCCCGGGCGGAAGATTCCACCATCCGGGCGATGAAGGGGGCCGCCGCGATGGTGAGGGGGGAGAGGGTCGCCTTCGATCCGATGGTGGTGCCCATGATGGCCCTCGTCACCGGCATGACCCAGACGAGCAGGATGATGAAGGGCACGGACCGAAGGAGGTTGATGATTACCCCCAGCACCCGGTTGAACACCGGCATGGGCCGAAGGCCCTGGGGGCCCGTCAGGATCAGCAGCAACCCGAGGGGCAGGCCGATGGCGTAGGCCACCAGCGTGGAGCCCAGGGTCATATAGAGGGTCTCCCAAAATCCCTTCACGATGAGGGAAAGCATTTCGGTCAACTGCACTTAGATCACCTCCTCGAAGGAGACCTCCGCCCGGCGAAGGAACTCCAGCATTTTTTCCATGATCGAATCGTCCTCGGGCACCTGCAGGATCATCTGCCCGTAGAGACGGCCGTTCAGACTTCTCGTATCGGCGAACACGATGCTCACCGGGACCCCGGTATGAAGCACCATCTGGGCCACCAGGGGCTGGTCGGTGCGCTCCCGCCCGTCGAAGGTGATGCGGATGAACCGCCCCTCCCCGAAGCTCTCCTTGGGGGGCACCTGGCTCGACGGGACGATGAGCTGCCTCGCCGCCATGCTCTTGGGCCGGTGGAAGATCTCCTCCACGGTGCCCAGCTCCTCCACGTGGTTGTCGGCCAGGATCGCCACCCGGTGGCAGATGGCCTCCACCACCTTCATCTCGTGGGTGATGACCACCACCGTCACGTGCAGCTCCCGGTTCAGCTCCTTGAGGAGGTCCAGGATGGAGAGGGTGGTGGTGGGATCGAGGGCCGAGGTGGCCTCGTCGCACAGCAGCACCTTGGGGTCCGTGGAGAGGGCCCGGGCGATGGCCACCCGCTGGCACTGGCCGCCGGAAAGCTGGGCGGGGTAGGCGTCCTTCTTCTCGGAAAGGCCCACCCTGTCGAGGAGCTTCTCGGCCTTCGCCCTGGCTTCCTTCTTGGGCACCCCCGCCAGCTGCAGGGGGAAGCACACGTTATCGAGAACGCTCCGCTGCTGCAGGAGGTTGAAGCCCTGGAAGATCATGCCGATGCTCCGCCGCGCCTGGCGCAGCTCCTTTTCGGAAAGCTTCGTCAGCTCCTTCCCGTCCACGATCACCGTGCCCGCCGTGGGCTTTTCCAGCAGGTTGATGCACCGCACCAGGGTGCTCTTGCCCGCGCCCGACAGACCGATGACCCCGAAGATCTCCCCCTCGTCGATGGTGAGATCCACATCCTTCAGCGCGGTGACGGCCCCGTCTCCCGTGCCGAAAACCTTGGTAATGCCCTTCAATTCTATGATCGGATTACCCATGTCGTCCTTACTCTCTCTCCTTAAAACAAAAACCCCTGACCAAAATATCAGTCAGGGGCGATAATATCGCGGTACCACCTTGATTTCGCGTCCGCCTCGCGGTGAACGCCTCACGAAGAGCCATCACTCTTCTGCGCGATGACGGGCGCACCCGTCGCAAACTACATCTCGCCTGCGCGGCTCCGGGACCATGTTCCCCGATCCATCCGCACCCCGCTTCCACCTTATCGGGGCTCTCTTGGCCGTACCTGATCGGATACTCTTCCCTTCCTTGCCTTTCGGTATGAAATTAGATGCAGTGTACTCCATTTGGACCCGTTTGTCAAGGGATTATATACGATCTTTTTTCCTCTTTGAAAAACCGCGGGGAGGATGTATACTGTTTCCATGGACGAAGGCCGCAAAAAATACGCCCCGAAGCGGGGCGACGTATACTTGATCGGCGGGTGCCTCCTGGCGGCCCTGATCCTCTGCGGCCTGTGGCTGGCCCTTCGCCAAGGGGGCGGGACCGTGATCGTGGAGCAGGACGGGCAGGAGACCGCCCGCTACCCGCTTTCGGAGGACCGGACCGTGCGGATCGAGGGCGAGGGGGGCTATAACCTGCTGGTGATCGAAGGGGGCGAGGTCTGGCTCTCGGAGGCCGACTGTCCCAACCTTCTCTGCGTGAAGACCGGGAAGATCCGCTACGCCGGGCAGAGCATCGTCTGCCTGCCCCACAAGCTGGCGGTGCGGATCGGGGGAGGGGCGTCCGGTTTGGACGCCGTCACCGGCCCATGAAGACGCGGAAGATCACCACATTGGGCCTTTGCGTGGCCCTTGCCCTCATATTGTCCTACGTGGAAAGCCTGCTGCCGCCCCTCGTGGCCGTGCCCGGGGTGAAGGTGGGCCTGCCCAATATCGTGATATTGTTCCTGCTCTGGCGGTACGGCTGGAAGGAGGCCGCCGCCGTGTCCGGCCTGCGGCTCCTGCTCACCGCCGCCCTGTTCACGGGCTTCGCCGCCTTCTTCTACGGTCTTTCCGGCGCGGTGCTGAGCCTCCTTGGCGCCGCCCTGCTCAAGCGCTCGGGCCGCTTCTCCCCCCTGGGGGTCAGCGCGGCGGGGGGCGTCCTCCACAACCTGGGGCAGATCGCCCTGGCCGCCCTCGTGTTGGACAGCGGCTATATCTTCGCCTACCTGCCCGTCCTCCTCCTCTCCGGCACCGTCGCCGGCGCCCTGGTGGGCCTGCTCGCGGGGATCCTGATCCAAAGAACGGACGTCAGATAAGCTTCGTATACCGGGCCAGGTTCGTGATGAACCCCGGGCCCTTTTTCGTGTCGATCCCGTACCAGCCCGAGGGGGCCACGGCCAGGAAGGGGAAGCGATCGCCCCGGTGGGCGGTGAACAGGATGCGGCCCTTCTTGCTGTCGGCGGTCCGCACGTTCACGGACCCGCCGATCACCTCCACGAAACGTTCCGGCTCGGGGGCGGGCGGCTGGGGGGCGGGTTCCGGCGTCAGTTCGTCCGCAAACACCTTGGGGACGCCCCATTTGTCCCAGTCCTTCGCCCGGAATTTGGTCTTCACCACCCCGTACTTCCGGCCCTTGGCTTCGATCAGGTACCGATCGTCGATCATGTAGCCCACGTGGACGGCCCGCCGCCCCGAGAGCCGGAACACCCACCAGCCCCGCTTCGGCGGCGCGTCTTTCAGGATGCAGCGGCCCATCATGGTGTTGGCGTTCACGTCGCCCTTGTAGAGGCGGGCGAGGTTATAGAGCCAGTAGCACCCCAGGCCCGAGCAGTCGTAGCCGTAGAGGACGGTGGCCCCGGCGTCGAACTTTTGTCGGCAGAAGTCGATGGCGTCCTGCCGGTGCTCGGGGTCGCTCTCCTTCCGGGTGATCACGGAGACGTAGTTCTCCGGCGTCAGTTTCGTGTGCTGCCCGCCCCACAGATAGGGCTGGCCCACCTGCGCCTGCAGGTATTCGATAAAAGCGGTCACGGTTTTTTCCATAGACGTATCCTCCTTATGGCATCAGCATAGCGCCGAAAGGGCCCTTTGGTTTCCGATAATCCGTTCATAGTTATCCTATGAACCGGGGGCCGTATAGGGTGTGGCCGCGAATTGCCGGTTGAAATCAGCGCCGTTTCGGGGTACAATAAATAAAACCCTTTGGGAGGTACGACCATGGCATTCGACGCATATAAGGTAAAGGACGAATTGATCCAATGGATCCGGGACTGGTTCGAGGAGAACGGCCCCGGCTGCAACGCCGTCATCGGCATCTCCGGCGGCAAGGACAGCTCCGTGGTGGCGGCCCTGTGCGTGGCAGCCCTGGGGAAGGACAGGGTCGTGGGCGTGCTCATGCCCAACGGCGAGCAGCCCGACATCGACATGTCCCACCTGCTGGTGGAGACCTTGGGCATCCGCCACTACACCCTGAACATCCACGACACCTACGAGGCATGCCTTCGTGAGATCGAGAACACCGGGGTGGAGATCAGCAACCAGACCCGCATCAACCTGGCCCCCCGCATCCGCATGAGCTGCGAGTACGCCCTGAGCCAGTCCCTCAACGGCCGGGTGGCCAACACCTGCAACTGGTCCGAGGACTACGTGGGCTATTCCACCCGCTACGGCGACGGCGCCGGGGATTTCGCGCCTCTCGGCCGGCTGGTGGTCCGGGAGGTGAAGGCCATCGGCCACGCCCTGGGCCTCCCCGAGGTGCTGGTGGAGAAGGTGCCCAGCGACGGCCTCTGCGGCAAGACAGACGAGGACAACCTGGGCTTCACCTACGCCGCGTTGGACCGCTACATCCGGGAGGGGGTCATCGAGGATCTGGCCGCCAAGGCCCGCATCGACCGGCTCCACAAGCTGAATCTGTTCAAGCTTAAGCCCATTCCTTACTTCCCGTTTGGTGAAGAATAAGATTCATATAAGGAGAGAGATATGAAGGTATTGGTCACCGGCGGCGCCGGGTACATCGGGTCCCACACGTGCCTCGCTCTGCTGGAGCTGGGCTACGACGTGGTGGCCGTGGACAACTTCTGCAACAGCTCCCCCGAAGCCCTCAAGCGGGTGGAGGAGCTCACGGGAAAGCAGGTGCCCCTCTACGGCATCGACGTGCGGGACGAGGCGGCCCTGGATCGGGTGTTCCAGGAGCACGACATCGGCTGCGCCATCCACTTCGCGGGCCTCAAGGCCGTGGGCGAGAGCGTGGAGAAGCCCCTCAGCTACTACGAGAACAACCTGCTGTCCACCATGACGCTGCTGAAGGTCATGGGCCGGAACGGGGTGAAGAAGATCATCTTCTCCTCCTCCGCCACGGTCTACAGCACGGAGAACGTGATGCCCCTCAACGAGACCGGGCGCATGGGCTGCACCAACCCCTACGGCTGGACCAAGTTCATGTGCGAGGAGATCATCCGGGACTATGCCAAGGCGGACCCCGAATGGTCCGCGGTGCTCCTCAGGTACTTCAACCCCGTGGGGGCCCACCCCTCGGGCCGCATCGGCGAAGCGCCCAACGGCATCCCCAACAACCTGATGCCCTTCATCACCCAGACCGCCTGCGGCGTCCGCAAGGAGCTGGTGGTCTTCGGCGACGATTATCCCACCCACGACGGCACCTGCGTCCGGGATTACATCCACGTGATGGACCTGGCCGAGGGCCACGCCGCCGCCATCGACTACCTCATGGCCCACCAAGGCACCGAGGTCTTCAATTTGGGCACGGGCGTGGGCTACTCGGTCCTCGATATGGTGAAGGCCTTCGAGGAGGTCAACGGCCTCAAACTCCCCCACCGGATCGGGCCCCGCCGCCCCGGCGACATCGCCGTGTGCTACGCCGACCCCACCAAGAGCCGGGAGCTCCTCCACTGGACCGCCAAGCGCACCCTGAAGGACATGTGCGCCGATTCCTGGCACTGGCAGCAGCTGAACCCGAGAGGATACGAATCGTAGGGGCGATTCATGAATCGCCCGCGTAACATGTAGACGAGGGAGAAAAGATATGCCCTGGTATTGCCTGTTCTGCAAGGCGGGACAGGAACAGAACGTGATACGGATGCTGCAGGAGCGAGGGGCCCGGCCCCTGGCGCCCATGGCCGTGCACTTTCAGCCCGGGGAGAGGGGCCTGGAGAAGGCCCGCCGCCGGCTGCTGCCCGGGTACGTGTTCTTCCAGCAGGAACAGGAACCCGACTGGTCCGGCATCATCCGCTACTCCGCCGTGCTGAAAATCCTCCACTACCGGGACGAGACCCCGGAGCTCAGGGGGGCGGATTTGGATTTCGTGAAGTGGCTCGAGATGCAGGCGGGGGTCATCGACGTCTCCCAGGTGGTGAAGGTGGGCACCAAGATCGCCTTCGTCAGCGGCCCCCTGCTGGGCATGGAGGGCCGGGTGCTGAAGGTGAACAAGGGCCGCCGCCAGGTCCAGGTGGCCGTGGGCGGGGAGGAGAACATGTTCCACACCATCTGGTGCGCCGTGGAGTACGTTCAGGAGCGCCCGGATCAGCAGCCGAAATAGGGAGAAAACGGAAGATCCATCGAAGCGCGGCAAAAGCCGTGCTTTTTTCGCGTTTTTGCCGGGGCGCGGGGCTTTTTCGGCAGGGGCCGACCCATTTCCCTCCGGTTGACTTTTCTTCCGCTTTTTTATATAATACAAAGGATTATAATCGTATTAGTATGCGTATGAGTATGCCCATCTGCGGATCGGAAGGGATCGGGGCGGACGGCTCGCATTCAGGACGCTGTCGCGGACGCGCGCGCGGCCATAGCCGCCCCGGGACCGGACAGCCGACAGAACATGCCCTGACCCGTTGAAGCAGCTGCCTGCTTTGAGGGCCGGAGGCATGGGAAAATACGGAGAGGAACGCATTTTCGCGGATCGAGAGGATATATGGAAGAGAAAGACATGGTGAACCGGAAGGGAAAGCGGATGCTGGAGCCGTGGCAGATCCTGTCAGGGCTCATGGCCGTCTATGATTTTGTCGCCATCCACGGCGCCTTCCTGCTGGCGCTGCTGGCCCGGTTCGACTTCAAATTCGGGGAGATCCCCGATGCCTTTTGGCTGCCCTATACCCGGTTCATCACCGTCTACGCCCTCGGCGCCCTGGTGGTGTTCTGGTTCTTCCGGCTGTACAAAAGCCTGTGGGCTTACGCCAGCTTCGCCGAGCTGGTCCGGGCTCTGGAAGCGTGTTTGATCACCGGCGTCGCCCATATCATCGGCATCACGGTCCTGTTCGGCCGGATGCCCATTTCCTACTATTTCGGCGGCGTCCTGCTGCAGACGGTGCTGGTGGTGGGCATCCGCTTCTCCTACCGGCTCGTTCGTTACGAGCGCAGCAAGCGGCAGCCCGCCGGCGGGGCGGAGGGCCGGATCATGCTCATCGGCGCCGGCGACGCCGGGCAGATGATCCTCCGCGATTTGAACGCCAAGGGGGCCCAGGGGAACCGGGTGGTGTGCATCATCGACGACGATCCCAACAAGCAGGGCCGCTACGTGGAGGACGTGCCGGTGGTGGGCGGCCGGGAGGACATCCTGGTCAACGTGGAGAAGTACCGGGTCAACAAGATCTACCTGGCCATCCCCAGCGCCACGGCGGAACAGAAGCGGGACATCCTGAGCATCTGCAACGAGACCGACTGCCAGCTCAAGCAGCTGCCCGGCATGTACCAGTTCGTCCAGGGGGAGATCAGCGTCAGCGCCCTGCAGGACGTGTCCGTGGAGGATCTGCTGGGCCGGGAGCCCGTGCGGGCGGATCTGGAGGAGGTCTTTTCCTTCATCCACGGCAAGCGGGTGCTGGTCACCGGCGGCGGCGGGTCCATCGGCAGCGAACTCTGCCGGCAGATCGCGGCCCACGAGCCCGAGCAGCTGATCATCTTCGACATCTACGAGAACAACGCCTACGACATCCAGCTGGAGCTGAAGGACAAGTACCCCGAGCTGAATCTGGTGACCCTCATCGGCTCCGTCCGGGACAGCCGCCGGATCTTCCAGGTGTTCGATACCTACCGGCCCCAGATCGTCTACCACGCCGCGGCCCACAAGCACGTGCCCCTCATGGAGGACAGCCCCTGCGAGGCCGTCAAGAACAACGCCCTGGGCACCTACAAGACCGCCTACGCCGCCATGGTCCACGGCTGCGAACGGTTCGTGCTCATCTCCACGGACAAGGCCGTGAACCCTACCAACGTCATGGGCGCCACCAAGCGGCTGTGCGAGATGATCATACAGTGCTTCGACGCCAAGATCAAAGCCGGCAAGGCGGACCAGCTTCCCCAGCTCTTCACCCACGTGGGCTACGAGAACGCGGACAAGGACGGCACGGGCCGGGTGTTCCGGGAGGCGAAGACCGAGTTCGTGGCCGTCCGCTTCGGGAACGTGCTGGGCAGCAACGGCTCCGTGATCCCCGTCTTCCGGCGGCAGATCGAGAACGGCGGCCCCGTGACCGTGACCCATCCCGACATCATCCGCTACTTCATGACCATCCCCGAGGCGGTGAGCCTGGTGATGCTGGCGGGCACCTACGCCCACGGCGGCGAGATCTTCGTCCTCGACATGGGCAGCCCCGTGAAGATCGACACCCTGGCCCGGAGCATGATCAAGCAGGCAGGGCTCCGGCCGGACGTGGACATCAGGATCGAATACACGGGCCTTCGACCCGGGGAAAAGCTCTATGAGGAGAAGCTCATGGCGGAGGAGGGGCTCCGGAAGACGGACAACGAGCTCATCCACATCGGCACCCCCATCCCCTTCGATCACGACAGGTTCCTCATCGAGCTGCAGGCCCTGATGGACGACGCCTACGCCAACCGGGAGGATATCCGGGACAGGCTCATGGCCGTGGTGCCCACCTTCCGGCCCGCGTCCGGGACGGCCCCCGCCGAACAGCAGAAGGCCGGTTAGGCCGAACGACCATACACACGACCCTTTTCTTCCAATCCAGCTGATCCAAACGAGGTACGGCATGAACAAGTTTTTAGACGACCCGCGCTTTGCCGGGATCGAACCCCTTGAAAAGAGAGCCTGGCTGTCTTCGCCCACCATGCACGGGGACGAGCGGCGCTGGGTGGACGAGGCCATCGAGACCAACTGGGTCTCCACCGTCGGGGAGAACATCAACGAGGTGGAGCGGCAGATGGCGGCCCGCATCGGCGTGAAGCACGCCGTGGGCCTCTCCTGCGGCACGGCGGCCCTGCACCTGGCCACCAAGCTGGCGGGGGAGACGCTCTACGGCCAGGCCAAGCCCGACGCGGGCACGCTCCAGGGCCACCGGGTGTTCTGCTCCGACATGACCTTCGACGCCTCCATCAACCCCGTGGCCTACGAGGACGGGGAAGCGGTGTTCATCGACACGGAGCCCGGGACCTGGAACATGGACCCCGAAGCCCTGGAGAAGGCCTTCGCCCTCTATCCCGAGGTGAAGCTCATCGTGGCGGCCCACCTTTACGGCACCCCCGGCCGGATGGAGGAGATCCGGGCCATCGCCCGCCGGCACGGGGCCCTCATCGTGGAGGACGCGGCGGAGTCCCTGGGGGCGCAGTACAAGCTGAACGGCGAATGGGTCGAAACCGGCACCCTGGGCGACTACAACTGCATCTCCTTCAACGGCAACAAGATCATCACCGGCAGCACCGGCGGCATGTTCCTCACCGACAGGGAGGAGGACGCCCGGAAGGTCCGCAAGTGGTCCACCCAGAGCCGGGAGCCCGCCCCCTGGTATCAGCACCGGGAGATCGGCTACAACTACCGCATGAGCAACATCATCGCCGGCGTGGTCCGGGGCCAGCTGCCCTATCTCGAGGAGCACATCGCCCAGAAGAAGGCGATTTACGAGCGGTACAAAGCGGGCCTGGCGGATCTGCCGGTCCGGATGAACCCCTTCGATCCCGAGAGATCCCGGCCCAACTTCTGGCTCTCCTGCCTGCTCATCGACGAGGACGCCATGGCGCCCCAGATCCGCAGCGACACGGAATGCAGCTACACCTCCGTGCCCGGCAAGAGCAGCCCCTCGGAGATATTGGACGCCCTGGCCGCCTTCAACGCCGAGGGCCGTCCCATCTGGAAGCCCATGCACCTGCAGCCCCTCTACGAGGGCCATCCCTTCGTCACCCGCAGCGGGCTGTACCGGGGACCGGGCGACGGCGACGTGGGCGCGGACGTTTTCCGCCGGGGCCTGTGCCTGCCTTCGGACAACAAGATGACGCCCGAACAGCAGGACAGGATCGTCGAGATCATCCACCGCTGCTTTCGCTGAGAGGGAGGCGCCATGAGCCACACGCCCTACGGCCCCTATGAAAAGTACATAAAACGGCCCTTGGACTGTGCTTTGGCGGCCTGCGCGCTGCTTCTGCTGTCGCCCGTGATCGGCGTGATCGCCCTGCTGGTGCGGATCAAGCTGGGGGCGCCCGTCATCTTCCATCAGCGGCGGCCGGGACGGAACGAGCGCGTCTTCAATCTCTGCAAGTTCCGCACCATGACCGACGCCCGGGATGCCGCCGGGGCGCTGCTTTCCGATTCGGAGCGGCTCACCCCCTTCGGCCGCCGGCTCCGGGAGACCTCCCTGGACGAGCTGCCGGAGCTGTGGAACGTGCTCAAGGGGGACATGTCCCTCATCGGCCCCCGGCCCCTGCTGGTCCAGTATCTGCCCGCCTATACGGCGCGGGAGCGCCGCCGGCACGACGTGCGGCCGGGGATCACGGGCCTTGCCCAGGTCAACGGAAGGAACTTCCTCTCCTGGGACAGGCGGCTCGAGCTGGACGTTGAATATACGGAGCGGATCACCTTCCGGGGCGATCTGAAGATACTGGCCATGACCCTGTGGAAGGTCGTTCGGAAAGAGGACGTGGCTTCCAGCACCGAGGAGATCGACGAGGGGTGCCTGGACGAGATCCGGGGCGTGGCCCGGAAAAACGAGTGATATGGAGAAGGATTTGATTCCGGACATCTATTTCGATCCCCGGTACGGAAAAACATGCGAGCTCATCGAAGCGGGCGAAGCCAAAACCTTCGAGTACGCTTCGGGGCAGGGCCGGATCGCCCATCAGTTCATCCGGCGCCCCATCGACGTCCCGGTCGACGGGGAGACCTGGTACGATCTGGTCACGCCCTACGGCTACGGCGGGCCCCTGATCCTCTCCTGCACGGGGGACAGGGAAGCCCTCGTCCGGGGGTTCGAGACGGCCTTCGCCGCCTATTGCCGGGAGAACAGGATCGTCAGCGAGTTCATTCGCTTTCATCCCCTGCTGGGGAACGCCCTGGATTTTCGGGACGTCTACGACGTGATCTATTCCCGGCATACGGTGGCCACCAACCTGGGGGACTACGAGGATCCCTTCATGGCGGAGTTCAGCAAGTCCTGCCGCAAGAGCGTGCGGCGGGCCCAGGCCCAGGGGATCGAGTACGAGATCGTCGAACGGCCGGCGTCCCTGGACGGGTTCATCCCCATCTACTACGAGACCATGGACCGGAACCGGGCGGAGCGGTTCTACTACTTCGGCAAGGACTACTTCGACCGGTGCCTGGAGCTGTTTCGGGACAATATCGTGCTGGTGAACGCCCGCCTGGCGGGCAAGGTCGTGGCGGCGGAGCTGTATTTCGTGTGGGCGCCGTACATCCACAGCCATCTGGCCGGCACCCTGGACAGGTATCTGGATATGTCCCCGGACTACGTCATCATGTACGGCATCATGGAATGGGGCAAGGCCCGCGGATACCGGTACATCCATACCGGCGGCGGCACCAGCAGCGATCCGGAGGACCCCCTGTACCTGTTCAAGAAGAAGTTCGCCAAGAACACGGACTTCGACTTCTATATCGGCAAACGCATCTGGGACCAGGGGGCCTACGACGCCCTCTGCGCCAAGGCGGGGGTCAATGACACCGGGTTTTTCCCGGCCTACAGAAGGCGGTAAAGGGCAAAACTGCAGAACAGAGGGAACGTTCATGAAGGTTTGGATACTGGATCACTACGCCACCGAGATGTATTTCGACAAGGGCGGCCGCAGCTACTGGATCGCCAAGTTTCTCAAACAGGCTGGATACGATCCCATCGTGGTGGGCAGCAACGCCAAGCACAACTCTGAAGCCAAGCTGTTCTTCGACACTCAGGATCTGTGGCAGGCCCATACCGCGGAGGAGATCGGCGTCCCCTTCGTGTTCGTGCGGTCCCGTCCCTATGTGGGGAACGGCAAGACCCGCATCCTCAACATGGTGGACTTTTACCGGAACACGCTGAAGGCGGCGGACGAGATGGCCGCCCGCTTCGGAAAGCCGGATATCGTGTTCGCATCCTCCGTTCATCCGCTGACGCTGGTGGCGGGGATCAAGCTGGCGAAGCGGTACGGCGTCCGGTGTATCTGCGAGGTCCGCGACCTGTGGCCGGAGAGCATCGTGGCCTACGGCCTGTTGAAGCGGAACAGCCTGCTGGCCAAGGTTCTGTACGCCGGAGAGAAGTGGATCTATCGGAAGGCGGACAAGGTGGTCATGACCTGGCCCGGGGGCTACGACTATATCGTCGACCGGGGCTGGGAAAAGGTCATCCCCCGGGAGAAGGTGGTCCACATCAGCAACGGGGTGGATCTGGAGGAATATCAGCGGAACATGGCGCTGCACCCCTACACCTATCCCGAGGACGTTGCCCGGGATAAGGTGCGCCTGGTCTACGCCGGGTCCATCCGAAAGGTGAACAACCTGGGCATCCTGCTGGAGGCGGCCAAGATCCTGCAGGATCGAAACGTGGACGGCTATGAGCTGCTGATCTTCGGCGAGGGCGACGACAAGCCGGCGCTGGAGAAGGAGGCAGAGGAAATGGGCCTCAGGACCGTGCGCTTCATGGGCTTCGTGCCGAAGGTGCAGGTGCCCAGCGTGCTCGCACAGGCGGACATCAACATCCTCCACAACAGCAGCACCTCCCTGGACAAGTACGGCCAGAGCCAAAACAAGTTTTTCGAGTATTTGGCCTCCGGGAAGCCGGTGCTCATGACCTACTCCGTGGGCCACAGCGTGGTGAAGGAAAAGCAGTGCGGCGTGGAGGTCCCCATCCAGACGCCGGAAGCCATCGCGGACGCCGTGGCTTGGCTGTGCAGTCAGCCGCGGGAAACCCTGAAAACGTTCAGCGAGAACGCCCGGCGCTGCGCCCGGGAATTCGATTTCAAACGCCTGACCGACAGGGTCGTCGCCCTGCTGGAGGAGCTTCGATAAAGACGAGGAAGAAAGATGAAACTGTTTTATGATCTGGTGAACAAAAAGGCGAAGCTGGCGGTGATCGGCTTGGGCTACGTGGGCATGCCCATCGCGGTGGCCTTCGCCCGCAAGGGCCTGGAAGTCATCGGCTTCGACGTGAACGAAAAGAAGATCGACCTGTACCGCTCCGGCGTGGATCCCACCCGGGAGGTGGGCGACGAAGCCATCCGGACCACCAGCGTCCGCTTCACCGCCGACGAGAAAGCCCTGCAGGAGGCCAGCTTCCATATCGTGGCCGTGCCCACGCCGGTGAATACCGACCATACGCCGGACCTCACCCCGGTCATCGGGGCCTCCGAGATCATCGGCCGGAACCTGACGCCCGGGGCCATCGTGGTCTACGAGTCCACCGTATACCCCGGATGCACTGAGGACGTGTGCATCCCGATCCTGGAGAAATACAGCGGCCTCGTCTGCGGGAAGGACTTCAAGGTGGGCTACAGCCCGGAGCGGATCAACCCCGGCGACAGAGTCCACCGGCTGGAGAACATCCACAAGATCGTCTCCGGCATAGATGCGGAATCCCTGGAGGAGATCAAGGCGGTCTACGACATCGTCATCGAGGTGGGCACCCATCCCGTGTCCAACCTCAGGACTGCGGAAGCGGTGAAGGTGGTGGAGAACAGCCAGCGGGACATCAACATCGCCTTTATGAACGAACTCGCCATGGTGTTCGACCGCATGGACATCGACACCAACGAGGTGGTGGACGGTATGAACACCAAGTGGAACGCCCTGGGCTTCCGGCCCGGACTGGTGGGCGGCCACTGCATCGGCGTCGATCCCTACTACTTCACCTACGAGGCGGAGAAGCTGGGCTACCACAGCCAGATCATTCTCAACGGCCGCATCGTGAACGATTCCATGGGCGCCTTCGTGGCGGACGCAGCCGTTAAGAAGATGATCGAAGCGGGGCAGGCCCCCAAGAGGAGCAAGGTGGTCATCCTGGGCCTGACCTTCAAGGAGAACTGCCCCGACACCCGCAACAGCAAGGTAAACGACATCGTCCAGCGGCTCGGCGAGTATGGGATCAAACCATTCGTGGTGGACCCCTGGGCTTCCCGGGAGGAGGCCATGCGGGAGTACGGCGTGGAGCTTGCGTCCCTTGGGGACGTGCCGAAGGTGGATTGCGTGATCGTGGCCGTGGGCCACAGGGAGTTCAGGGCCATGACCATGGATCAGCTCAAAGCCCTCTTCAAGCCGGAGCTGGCGGACGGGGAAAAGGTCCTCGTGGACGTGAAGGGCCTCTATCCCATGGAGGATCTGAAGGCGTCCGGCCTGCGGTTCTGGAGGCTGTAGGGGGCGGGAGGTCGCTTTGGACGGAAAGATCAGGATCTGCCATATCTGCTCCTACTACGATACCGTCCTCTTCCACCACATGGTCGAGGCGCAGAAGGGGTTCTCCGACCCCACCGTGTTCTTCTTCAGACCGGTGGGCTCTGAAGTGCTGTACGGCCGGCCCGGCATCGACGAGGTGAACTGCTTTACGCAGCTGGACCGGTTCTTCTTCTTCATCAAGGAGAAGAAGGTGTACGAAGCGTACCGGAAACTGTATGCGGACAGGCCCTTCGATCTTACCTTCGCCCACTCCCTGTTTGCCAACGGGTATATCGCCCTGCGTGCCCGGCAGGAGCGGGGGATCCCCTACGTGGTCATGGTCCAGAACACGGATCTGAACGTGTTTTTCAAGTACCGGCTGCTCCTGCGCGGAACGGGGATCGAGATCGCCCGAAACGCCGAGCGCGTCCTCTTCGCTTCGGAGGTATACCGGCAGAAGTTTTTAGCCCGGTACGTGCCGGAGCGATATCGCCCGGAGATCGAAAAAAAGACCATGGTGATCCCCTACAGCATCGAGGACCTGTTCTTCGAGGATCCGGCTCCGGCAAAAAGGACCCCGGAGGGGAGCTGGAAGGTGTTCTGCGCGGGACTCATTTGTGAGAACAAGAACCAGATGGCTGTGGCGCGGGCGGTGGAGAAGCTGAGAGGCGAGGGCACGGACGTTTCTTTGACCGTCATCGGCAAGGTGAAGGACCCGGGGATCGAAGCGTCGCTGAAGCGGTTTCCCTTCGTGACGGTGGAATCCTTCGCACCCATGGACGTGCTGAAGGAGAAGTATCGGAGCCACGACCTGTTCGTCCTGGCGTCCAGGACTGAGACCTTCGGCCTGGTCTATGCGGAGGCGCTGAGCCAGGGTTTGCCCATTCTCTATTCGAAGGGCGAGGGGTTTGACGGCCAGTTCGAAGCCGGGTACGTGGGTTATCCCGTGAATCCCCGGGACACGGACGACATCGCCGCGGGCATCCGCCGGGTCATGGCCGAATATCCGGCCCTGACGCAGCATACGGCGGACGCTGCGGACCGGTTCAGAAAAGGCCGGATCGCGGAGGAGTATCGGCGGCTCTACGAGACGGTAGCGTCGGAAACCGGGCGCACCCAAGGCTGAACCGGCAGAGACCGGGGAGAGATATGAAGAAGATCCTGATCATCACCAGCAATATCTACGCGGATTCCGATGCCAACGGCATCTGCACCCGGAACCTGGTCAGGGAGCTGATTTCCCGGGGCTATCGGGTCTTTTGCGTGTCGGAGCCGGCGCACGAGCAGGACGCGTATACGGCCCCGGCTGGGCTGACGATAATCGACGTGGCCCGGCCCTGGTATCAAACCTTCCGGGATAAAAAGGATCACGGCCCTCTGTTCAAGGCCGTCTCCCTCCTTCGGTACGGCTGGACCCTGTTCCTGTACCCGGACGTGTACCCCCGGCGGACCAGGCGGATCGCCGAGGCCTGCGAGAAGCTTATAGAGCGGGAGGGGATCGATCTCGTTTTGGGCCTGTACCGGCCCTACGAAGCTTTGGCGGCCCTGCTGCGGCTGAAAGAAAAGTATGGGAAAAAGGTGCGCTGCGTCAGCTATCATCTGGATCTGCTGCTGTCCCCGAACAACGGCCGCCTCATCAGCGGGTACAAGGTCGCCGTGGGCAAAAGGGCGTTCCGAAGGGAGCTGGAGACGTTGGATCGGGTGCTGCTGCCGGAGACGGACGGCCCTAAGATCGAGGACGGAAAGGTGCGATATGTGGGGTTCCCTCTGTACGAGAAAAAGGAGATCGTACCCTGTGAGCTCAGCTTTCGAAACGACGTGATCAACGTCGCTTACATCGGGAGCCTGGACGGGGAGAACCGGGACCCATCGTTCTTTCTGCAGACCCTCCGGGGGATCGAAGCGCTGCAGGGCAGGGTCCGGGTCCATTTTTGGGGCGGGATCACGGACAGCGTGCAGGAGACCCTGGTGCGGTATCCGGATCTGGCGGAGTATCACGGGGTCGTCGCCAACGGATACGTGCCCTATATCTATACGAAAAGCGATTTTCTGCTGAACGTGTCCAACCGGAACACCCCCGATATGATCCCCAGCAAGATCTATCAGATGTTCGCCAGCGGACGGCCCGTTATCAACTGCGTGTCAGATCCCGGCGACAGAGCGAGGAAGATCATCGACAGGTATCCCCTGTCCTTCACCCTGTACGAGTACAGGGACAACGACGCCGCGGCCCTGCGCGCCTTTCTCACCACGCCTCACGAGCCCCTGGCTCTGGACGAGGGCGCTTTTTCTGCCAATACGCCTAAATACGTGGCGGACAGGGTCGTGGAACCATAGGGGGCAGATATGAAGATCAAGAAAAAAACAGTACAGTTCCTTTCGTTCCTGGCGAGCCGCCTGCCCGCCAAAAAGGGCCTTTGGCTGTTCGGTGCATGGGCGGGGAATCTCTATTCGGACAATCCGAAGTACCTTATGCAGTATATCCGGGCGGAGAAAAAGGACGTCCGGCCCGTTTGGATCACGAAAAACTCCCAGGTCCTCCGCAAATTGAAGGAGGAGGGCGTGGAGTGCTGCAGCCGCTACAGCCTCAAAGGGGTGTGGCTCAGCATGCGGGCGGAAGCTTGCTTCGTCACGTATTCCACCCAGGATGTGAATCCCATCATCGACCCGAATAAGACCATCGTTTTCGAGCTGTGGCATGGGTTGGGGGTAAAGGACACCAAGTGGGTGGATAAGGACGGGAATCCCCCCAAGGCGGAGGATTTCCAGGACATGCGGGAATATCGGTGGTTCGGGACCTCTCCTTATTTCACGGACACCCTCTCCGCGGAATACTTTGCGGACAAGGATAAGTTTTATATCACCGGCTTTCCCCGGAACGACACCTTCGTCCAAAAGCCGAAAGCGCCCTTCATGGAGGCGCTTCTGGAGAAATATCCCGGCAGGAAGTTCATCATCTATATGCCCACCCACCGGAACTTTGGAACGGAGACCAACCCGGTCCTGAGCTGGGACAGCCTGACGGAGGCGGACGCGCTTTTGCGGGACAGGGACATCATGATGGTCCTTAAACCCCATTACTATGAGCTCAGCGCAGTGAAAGGGTTCGAAAGCTGTTTCACCAATATCCTGCTGGCGTCGGACCCGGCCGTGTGGGGCGACCCCTATGAGTACTTGCACTATTTTGACGGCATCATCAGCGACTATTCCAGCGTCACGTCCGACTTTATCTGTTCCGGAAAACCGGCGGTCCTGTTTCCCTACGATATAGAGCACTATAAGCAGTACGATGGCGGCATCCTGCCTATCTTCTGGGAGGTGCCCGCAGGGCCCTCCTGCTACACATGGGCCGAAGTGATCTCCACCATGAGCGATCTCTTCGTGAAAGATTCCTGGGCTGAGCGGCGGGAGCATTGCCGGAAGATCTATCATCAGTACAACGATGGCCTGAACTGCCAGCGGGCCTATGAAACGGCGGTAGAAATATTAGCACAGAAAGGGAAGAAGAACGTATGAATATCGGCGTGATCTTTGCCGGCGGCGTCGGCTCCAGGATGCACAGCAAGGATAGGCCCAAGCAGTTTTTGGAGCTGTTCGGGAAACCGATCATCGTCCACACCATCGAGCATTTTCAAAACAATCCTGAGATCGACGCCGTGGCGGTAGCCTGCGTCGCACCCTGGATTGATACCCTGCGGGACCTGGTGGAGCGGTATAAGCTGACCAAGGTACGAAAAATCGTGCCCGGGGGCAGCAGCGGCCAGCTGTCCATCTACAACGGCCTTACGGCGGCCCGGGAGATCGCCGGCGAGGGATGGGAATCCGCCATCGTGCTCATTCACGACGGTGTGCGGCCTTTGATCAGCCCGGAGCTTTTGTCCAGGAACATACGGGACGTGGCAACATACGGCTCCTCTATCACCAGCGGCATCGTGAAGGAGACCATCGTGGAGATAGATGACGAGGGGAACGTGGTGCTGGTGCCGGACCGGGCACATTCCCGAGTGGCCAAGGCACCTCAGTGTTTTTATCTGCGGGATATTCTTTCAGTCCACGAGCAGGCCTTAAGCGAGGGACGGACGGACTACATCGATTCCTGCACCATCATGCAGCGATACGGCTATCGTTTGCACATGACCGACGGTCCTTATGAGAACATCAAGATCACCACACCGGATGATTTTTACACCATGCGGGCCATCCTGCAGGTGAAGGAGGACGCCCAGATCTATGGGATTGATGCAAAAAATTAAAAACTGGATCAAGTATTCGGATTCGATTCTTGCTAAGTTTCTCTATGAATCGATAAAGCTGTTTTTCAGAAGTCTCACATGGATAGTATTTCATTTGAAAGTCCTTTTGTTTTATGTATTTTGGATATTCCCGCTCCAAGATAAAGTCGTTGGATCGAATTTCAGCGGCAAACGATATGGGGATAATACAAAGGCTATCTATGAGTACTTGAGATCGAAGGACGACGGGATACAGTTGGTCTGGGTTGTAAGGCGGCCATACCAGTATTCACTTCCCCCAGAGATCAAAAGGATAGACCGAGACAATGTCTTTTCCGTCGCATACCATTATGCCACCGCTAAAGTGTGGGTCGATACACACGTTATCCTCCCTTGGATACAGAAACGGAAGGGACAGATGTTCATCGAAACCTGGCATGGGGGGCTGGGTATCAAAAAGATATTCAATAATCGCAACGATGCTGCGAAAATCCCTTATGAATTGTTTGAGGTTGATCATATGAATCGGCTGGCAGACTTGTTTGTCTCCAATTCCGATCATATCAGCCGCGTATACCGGAACGCTATCGGATATACTGGCCCCATTTGGAGATGCGGCTATCCCAAGAATGATCGGCTCCTGGGGGACCCGACGGACGCGCGAGAGCGGGTGCGGCGGGACCTCGGCCTCCCCCGGGACGCCAGGATACTGGTCTACGCGCCCACGTTTCGGGGGCCGGAGACGACGGGCGACCCCTACGACGTGGCGGCGGCGGAGGTCCTTCGGGCCCTGCGAGACCGATTCGGCGGCCAATGGTATTTTTTGATCCGGCTCCATCCCATCGCCAAAAGAGACGGCCTGGGCGCCTTCCCCTGGGGAGATACCGTCCGGGACGTCACGGACTATCCGGATTTTCAGGAGCTGGTGCTGGGGTGCGACGCCTTCCTGTCGGATTACTCTAGCGGCATCTTCGACGCGGCGCTCCTGCAGAAGCCCTGCTTCGTCTACGCGAAGGACTTCGAGGATTATAAAAACAGGAACGGCGTCTATTACGAGCTGGAGGAGCTGCCCTTCTCCTGCGCTTTCACTAACGAAGGCCTGGCGGAAAACATCCGGCGGTATGATCGGGAGCAGTTTTTACAAAAATGGTCCGCCTTTGCGGAACGCACCGGGTTACACGAGACCGGACGGGCCTCGGAAGAAGTGGGGGAACTGATCGTCCGGTTTATCCATGAGGGCCCTCGGGCGTTGGAGGATATCAAGCATGCGTGTGAATGGTGATTCGTCAGACGATTTCGGACGCGCCCTGGCGGCGGGATGGCCGGATCTGTCGAAACTGGACGGGAAGACGATCCTGATCACCGGGGCCACGGGGCTTATCGGCAGCACCCTGGTCCGGTTCCTGGCGCGGTACGCCGAAACGGCGGCGGCGAAGCCCCGGATCCTGGCCCTGGTCCGCAGCCCCGAGAAGGCGGCCCGGGTGTTCGGCGGAGAGCTTATGGAGCAACTGGACTGTGTCGTGGGGGACGTCACCGTACCCATGACTATCGACGGCCCTGTGGACTATATCATACATGGCGCATCACAGACCAGCAGCCGATCCTTTGTCAGCGAGCCAGTGGAGACCATCCAGACGGCGCTCCGGGGGACTGCAAACATGCTGGAACTGGCTCGGGAGAAAAAGGTAAAGAGTTTCGTGTACCTGTCCAGCATGGAGGTGTACGGAGCGCCTCAGACGGCAACGAAGATCGGAGAGGCGAACCCTACCAACCTGGATACCATGGCTATCCGCTCCAGCTATCCGGAAAGCAAGCGGATGTGCGAAGCCCTTTGTGCCGCTTACTGCTCAGAGTACGGTGTGCCGTCTAAGGTGATTCGCCTGACCCAGACCATTGGGCCGGGCGTCGCCTATGAGGACGGTCGGGTGTTTGCGGAGTTCGCCCGTTGCGTCATTGAAAATCGAGACATCGTCCTCCATACCCTGGGGCAGACGAAGCGGAGCTATTTGTATACTGTTGACGCGGCCACAGCGATCTTGACCGTCCTTCTGGCGGGGGAGAACGGCCAGGCGTACAACGCGGCCAACGAGGACACCTACTGCTCCATCGTGGACCTGGGCCGGACGGCCCTGGCTCACAGTCAGGATCGGGGGTTGACGATCCGCATCGAGGCGGATAACGACGGGACCCGGGGCTATGCACCAACACTTCATATGAATTTGGATACGAGCAAGCTCCGGCGCCTAGGCTGGCGGCCTGCTGGGGATCTTTCGCATATGTTCGAGACGCTGATCGCGTCCATGCGGTACGATCATGAAATGGTCAGCAGAAGGGACACTGATTCAAACTGAGCAAAAATGAGTGCTCAATACAGCTGTAATCAAGGAATGGATGCATGGGATTAAACAAGGGAAGCAGAACGATCAATGTCAGTAAAAACATAACGACGGCTTTTATTAGGGAGACCGTTACGCTGGTACTGGCTTTTCTCAGCAGAAAGCTTTTCATCGAGTATATCGGCGTGGAGTATCTGGGGATCAGCGGACTGTTCGCCAATATCCTCAGGCTTCTTTCTCTGGCGGATCTTGGGTTGGGCAACGCTATGAACGTGAGCCTGTATAAGCCCATCGTTGAAAACGACACGGATAAGATCGCCGCGTTGCTAGGGTTTTATAGGAAGCTGTATCGCATCATAGCTGTCGCTGTGTTTGTGATCGGCATGGGCTTGTTGCCCTTCTTGCAGTATCTGGTCAATCTGGATTCGAATATCCCCTATATAAGGGTCTACTATATCTGTTACATTTTTCACAACGTTGCCTCTTATCTGTATGTATATAAAACTGCTCTCCTTCGGGCGGATCAGAAAACCTATCTGGCCAACAAAGTGAACATCGTCGCACAGTTTGGGACTGTCATCTTGCAGATCGTGTCCATCATATTCCTGCATAGCTATCTCGCGTATCTGCTCATCGGCATCGCCAGCATCTTGGCTTGCAACGTAGCGCTGTCGAACATCGCGGACCGGCAATACGGGTTCCTGAACAAGAAGGTGGCTCTGAGCAAAAGCGAGGAGAAGGGCATCTTCACCAACGTCTCCTCTATGTTCCTGTACAAGATTTCCTGGACGGTGATGACCGGCACGGACAATGTCCTCATGTCGGTTCTCTTTGGCACGATCTATGTGGGCTTCTATTCAAATTACCATGCTGTCACCAGTTCTCTCGAGTCGTTTATCGCGCTAATATTCACCGCTTTGACGGCAAGCATCGGCAATTTGGTGGCCACGGCCAACGATGAACGGCGATTCGAGACGTTCCAGACAGTCCAGTTGGTCAGTTTCTGGACCAGCGCCTTTGTTTCGGTATGCCTGTTCTTTCTGATGCAGGATTTTATCCAGCTGCTGTTTGGAAAGGAATTAATGCTGGATGATTTGACTGTCTTCGCTATGGTGCTGAACACTTTCTTCACCATCTCCATGCGGCCTGTTTGGGCGTTCCGGGAGGGGACGGGTATGTTCCGAAGAATCCGGTACATCATGTTATGCACAGCAGCACTGAATCTGATCCTTTCCGTCGTCCTGGCGAAGTTGATCGGTCTCAGCGGCATCCTCTTCGCCACCTCCATCTCGAAACTCTGCACCCACTTCTGGTATGAGCCCAACATCCTGTTCAGGGAGTTCTTCCATCAGAAGGTTTGGCGATACTACGGTCCGTTCCTACAGAACGTGGTGATGATCTTATTCTGTGGGGCGATCTGTGGAGGCATCCTGTCCTTCGTGAAGACCGTCAGCGTCTGGAACTGGCTGCTCAAGGCGATGGTCTGCACGATTGTGGTGAACGGAATCTACTTTTTCCGGTACTATAAGAGCCCGGCTTTTTTGGATTTGCTGTTTAGGGTGAAGATGGTATTGGGGCGGAAGGCTGCGAACTGAGGATTTGGGGATGGATCGCAAAGAGAACCCACTCGATTTTCTAAAAGGACTGCTGATGCTGGGCGTGATCTACGGTCACGCGGTGACGGCGCTCAAGGGGCCGTATTCGGTATCCACGCCTCTCGCACTGCTGGTCCGGACTTACGACATGCCCTTTTTCATGGTGATCAGCGGGTATCTTTTGTCGAAGACCGTCCGCAAATACCCCCTGGGCCGGCACCTGGCCAACCGGGTGGGCGGCACCGTCGTCCCCACCGTGTTCCTGGGCGGGATCTTCGCCGTGATCACCTATCTCTTCCTGGGCTCCTTCTCCCTGCTGAACTGCGTCCGGTATATCCTGAACATATGGTTCATCTGGGCCAGCGTGATCTCGGCGGTCGTTATCCTCCTGGTGGAGCACCTGATCCCGTGGGAGCGGCTTAGGCTGGCGGCATACGCCCTGATCGCCGTCGGCTTCCATTTTCTGCCGGTGGACACCTATAACCTGTCGTACATGTTCCCCTTCTATGTGTTGGGGTTGCTCTACAGCCGATACTTCGCGGGTTTCGTGGAGAAGCGGAAAAGGGTGCTGCTGCCCGCGGCCGTATGCCTGTACCTGGTCGCCTTCTCCTTCTGGAAGAGCGACTATACCATCTGGAACGCCGGCGGCTATGTCCTGGAGAACACTCGTTTCGTGCTGGGGGCAACGGCGTTTCGATTTGGGATCGCCGTGCTGGGCTGCCTGTGGGTAAAGCATCTAACTTACGCGCTCTATCATTTGCTTCAACGAGATTATTCCGGGATGCGTCGGTGGATTTGTTCCATTGGAAGGTATTCGCTGGTGTATTACATCGTTCATGCCTTCTTGATTTCCCAGGTGTTGAGCACGCTGGTGGAAGCGTATTGCGGCAGGCTGGTCTCAGCCCCGTTTTGGATCGAGAACACCGTTTTGCTGCAGCTGGTGATTGCGCCCTGCGTATGCGTGATCACCGCTCTGATGATTTGGGGAGGGATTTGGATGATCGAGCGATTTGCGCCAAAAGCCATTCAAAAATTGGCATTCGGGGTCAGATTCTTTTCCGCCTCCGAGAAAACGGTTTAGGGATATGGGCTCTTGTGCCGTTAGTATGGAAAGAGAGGGAGATAGGTAAGCCATGATCAAAAAGATTGCTCGGGTGTTGGGGGAGTACGGCATTTTGGGCGGATTCAGGTACGCCGTCAAAAAGATGACCGGCAGGATCGCCCTGGAGGAAAGCGTCGATTCTCTCTATTACTATTTGAACAAAGTTTGTGATATTCGATCCTTTCCGAAAGCGGAGGGAAGCCTGCGGGAGCTGCAGCTGTGCGATGCGGAGCTGCTGCGGGTCTTTGACGCGGTCTGCCGGAAGCATGGTCTGTGCTACTGGCTGGATTTCGGCACGCTCCTGGGGGCGCGGCGGCACGGGGGGTTCATCCCCTGGGACGACGATCTGGACGTGTCCATGCCGCGGGAGGACTTCGACAGAGCCTTCGGCATCCTGCCGGAGGAGATGAAGAAATGCGGCATCGAGGTGAAGCCCTTTCCCAACTGCCCCATGGGCGTGTTCGGTTTCTCCTTCCGGCATCTGGAGACCGGCGTGTGGCTGGACGTATTCCCCATGGACGCCTATTATACGGACGCCGGATTGGACGAAGTCCGGGGGACGCTGCTCAGGGACGTGCGGCAATATCGGAAATACTACGACAGGCACAAACCGAAGATGACCCGGGAAGATCTGATTCAGGCCAAGGAACGGTATTATCTGGCTGGCCACGGAACGCCGAAGGACGGGCAGAACCTGATCTTTATCAACGATCCGGAATTCGATCCGCCCAGGGCGATCCACGACGGGCAGGACGTATTCCCCCTGTCTCGGATCATGTTCGAGGGGTACGAGTTCAACGCGCCGAAGAACGTGGATGAATATCTCAAAGCCATGTACGGTCCCGACTATATGTGCTTTCCCAGGGCTGGAATCGAACACCACGGGGATGATGACAACAAACTGAAGGATCGAGCCGCGCGGCACGGGCTGGACATGAAGGATGTTGCAGAGGAACTGAAGCAGATTCTCTCCGCGTATCAGAACGGGTAAGCGCCCCTGCGATATCGCTGGAGAAACGAAAAAAGCCTCGCTTTTGAAAAAGCGAGGCTTTTGTATTGCATTGGGGGATCATTCCTTTCCAAACAGAACCTGTTGGAGAAGGATCTTGTTCTTCTCGATCTCCGGCAGGATTGCGTAGGCGCCGTCCAGGGCGATCTCGCTGTAGGCGTCTTCGAAGGGCAGCCGAACCGTGGCGACGGTCAGGTCGTTGGAGACCGCGATCTCGTAGCCCAAATCAAACAGGGTATCCCAATCGAAATTGGTGCGGATGCTTTTGAAAATGACGGACAGGAGGGGCACCAGATACTCGCGATCAAAGTTGTCCGTGAGATACCAGAAGGTGTCGTTGATCAGCGCCAGCTGCCGTTCAGACCGGCCCAGGTCCCCTTTTCCGTCCGAAACCCGGTCGGTCAGATGACAGACCGCCTGGCTGCCGTTCAACCGATTCTTTCCGGCGGATAGCGTCGATCCGGTCTGCTCGTTGATGTAGGCAGCTTCCGTTTCGGTCAGCGTGGCGGGTACGCCATTCACGGCATCCGTCAGCTGGGCCAGTTCGTCTGTTCCGGTGTACACATAATCCTGAATACCCAAGCCGAAGCAGTCGTTGACGGTGTTGATAAGCATACCGATGCCGCCGGTAGCGTAGATGGCGCCCACGCGCTTCCAGCCGTAGTCGTGGGTGGGCAGGAGCATGTCCCGGGGCAGAGCCACGATGGAGAGCTTCTGCTGCAGCTGGTTATAGGACACCAGGAAGACCATGTCCGTCTGTCGGGGCTCTGTGTCGATCTTGCCCTGCTGGACCACCACGGCCATGGTGATGGTGTACTTGTCGATCTTGTCCTGGGCATAGATGGGCATTTCCACGATCTCGCCGGTCTCGTAGTAGTCGATGTCGGTCCGCAGAGCTTCGTCGAAGAGCTCGGCGGAGGGCGTGGCCAGGTTGGCTACGGATTCCCGATCCGGATTCTGTACGGTCGGTATAAGGCCTTGTCGGATGCTGTTCCACAGGCTGGCGCCGTAGATGACGGCGATCAGCACCAGCACCGCAACAATCGCCAAGACGATCAAAGCGATCTTCAGGCCGCGTTTTTTCTTCGGGGTGGTTTGAGTCTCCATAGATCTCCTTTTTCCGTTTTACGAAAGGGGCTCACTCCGCGATGCGGAACTTCTCGGGTGGGATGTCAGCCAGGGCGGGGGCGTTACCCTCCGCATCGAATTCCCCGAACAGCACCATGTCCAGCAGCTTTCGCCCGCCTTCCGCGTGGCCGGTGCCCATGTTGGAGGGGGAGCTGATGATATTGCCCATGAAGACCATCACCGCGCTGGTGCCGCCGTCCAGGTTCATGGCTTCCTGACAGCCCAGGGAGAGCATCAGTTCCACCTGCTCCTCTTCGGTCATGCCGATGGCCTTCTTGGTCCGGCCGTCAACCGTTACGAGGACATAGTGACCCGGCTCATAGTAGCCGAGGATGTTGCGGGGATGGCGGGTCCTGTAATTGGATTTCAAAGCAGCTTCGCCGTTTTGCACCAGCACCGGCCCGAACTGCCAGATGTGGCGGATGCCCTTCTTCATTTCCCTGGTGAGATTGAATCCGTCTTTGACTACATTGAAAGCCTTCATGGTTCCGTCGTCGTACAGCACCATGAGCCCGTAATGGTTGTCCACGGTCTTGCGCACCAGTTCCCCGTTATGGAACAGAACGCCGTTGTTGTAGGAACCGTTCACGCCTAAAACGGCGTGCTCCCGCTCAACAAAGGACTCGGCGTCCTCTGTGCCGTGGTTATATGCGCCGTTGCCGAAACCGGTGCGGAAGGCGCTGATGTTGCGGATCCAGATGTCCGCCACATAGTAGACCTGATGCAGATCCTCGTCCTCCACCTTGTCGATGGCGATGCGCAGCTCTTCGGACTGGTAGCTGTAATCCGCATCGACGCCGGTATCGTAGGTGGGAAACTTATTGGTCACGTCACCTGCCATGGGCTCCCGGGTCGGCTTCGGCGTGGGGGTGGGCGTAGGAGTGGGCGTGGGGGTAGGCGCGGGGGTGGGCTCCGGGGCCTCGGTGGGCTTATCCAGCACGAACGCCTGGGGCGTGGGCTCTTCAGTAACGGTCGGCGTTTGCGTGGGCGATTCGGCGGGGTGGACAGGCGTCTCCGTCACCGCTGCGCCCTGGTTGGGCTGGTTTCCTCCGCATGCCGCGGCGCCGAATACGAACAGCAGGCAAAGCAGCAGGCAAAGGACTCGTTTTTGTATCTTCATGGACACCTCCAAGATCATTCTGTTCCGATCACTGAAGTCGAACGCAAGCCTGTCCTGCAGGAGCAAATATCACCGGCGCGTTCTCTTTTTCTATGATCCAACACATACTTTTCCTATTTTTGTGTATTATAGTCAATTCCTGGCTTATAGTCAAGAAAAGGGGAGAAAAAGGAAGAAAATACATGGTTCGTCCGACGGCGGCTCCCAGCGCCATGCCCGGGGTCGGCAGTTGTGACAAACATATTATTATCATATATGTGAACTATTATCGGATGATGGGTCCGGAATGTTGACTTATCCCCTGATTCTCTGTATAATTTTATAAACTGTACACTTATGTCCATATGGGCATCGGGTGCCAGCGCCCCATTCGAGAAGGCTTTTGCAAGAAAGGAAGAGGACAGCATTGGAAACGGCAAAGCGAACCTATGAAGAGACCGAGATCGACCTGATGGAGGTGTTTCAGGTCATCCTCAGCCGGTGGATCCCCATCGTGGCCATCGGCTTGCTGGCGGCCATCCTGGCGGGGGTCGGGACGACCTTCTTTATCACCAAGAAGTACACCGCCACGGCCTCCATGTACGTGTACACCAACCCCAAGGGAACGGAGTCCGGCACGGTCACCAATGCGGATCTTGCCGCGGCGGACAACCTGATCAAGACCTATCAAGCCATCGTCAAGAGCAACGCGGCCCTCAAGGTGGTGTCGGAGCGGTTGAACGCGGAGCATCCCGAATACGCCGAATTCAACGTCACCCCCGCTAATCTTAAGAGCGTGACCTCGGTGAATGTGCCCACGGGGACCAAGATACTGGAGATCAAGGTGGTCACCGTCAATCCTCAACTGTCCGCCGACATCGCCAACACCTTTGCCCAGTACGTTCCTGACGAGATCGTCCGCATCACCAAGGCCGGCGGCGTGGAGGTAGTGGACTACGCTTCTGCGCCCGGGAGCCACTCCAGCCCCAGCCTCACCCGGAACGTGGCCATCGGCCTGCTGGCGGGTCTGGTGGTTTCCGCGGCCTTTTTCGTACTCAGGGCTCTGCTGGACACCACCATCTATTCCGCCGAGGAGATCGCCAAGGTGACCAACTGCCCCGTCATCGGAAACATCCCCCACGTGGAGATCGCCGGCGAAGCCGTGGAGCCCTGGAACACGTCCGTAAAGGAGGAGATCACCCATGGAAACTAACGAGAAGAAACCCACGGCGGCAATCTCCGCTCCCGCCAGGAAAAAGCCCGTCAAGCGGGTGGAGAGCGACCGGGACGCCATCCGGGAGAACCGGAAAAAGCTGTTGACCCGGAAGAGCGCCTTCGCCATCCGGGAGTCCTATATCCAGCTTCGGACCAACCTGATGTACAGCGTGGCTTCCCAGGGCGAGTCCGATTGCCGCGTCTTCGGCGTGACCAGCCCTAACCCCTCCGAGGGCAAGAGCCTCACCGCCAGCAACATCGCCATCGCTTTCGCCATGCTGGACAAGCCGACCCTCCTGATCGACTGCGACATGCGCAAGCCCAACGTGGCCCGTCTCTGGCGCATCCACACCAAGAACGGCCTCAGCGACCTCCTGGCCAATGTGGACGTGTGCAACATCTACGGGGTGGAGGGGATCCCCCTGTCCATCCTGCCCGTGGGCAAGATCCCGCCCAACCCTTCGGAGATGCTGGCTTCAGCCAATTTCCAAACCGAGATTGAGCACTTCCGCAAGCAGTATGCCTATATCATCATCGATTTGCCCCCCATCAACGAGGTAGCCGACGCCCAGATCGTGTCCCGGCTGGTGGACGGCATGGTGCTGGTGATCCGGGCGGGCCACACCAAGCAGCGGGATCTGGCGGAGGCCGAGGGCGCTTTGGTCAGCGCCGGCGCCCGGATCTGCGGGGTGGTCATCAACGACATCAGCCTGAAGCAGGGCGGCAAATACGGCTATAAGTACGGATACAAGTACGGCTATAAGTACGGGTACAAGTACGGCTACGAGAGGAACAAGTAGGGATGGCGCCGAGGATGAACCAGATCGATTTCCACGCCCATATCCTGCCCCGCTGCGATCACGGCAGCGACGGGCTGGAGACCTCTTTGCGGCAGCTGAAGCTGGCCCGGGAGGCCGGGGTGGAGGTGATCTGCGCCACATCCCATTTTTACGGACACCGCACCAGCGTGGAACGCTTCCTGGAGAAGCGGCAGCGCTGCTATGAGGAGCTCATGGCCCACGTGCCTGAGAACGGGCCCCGGGTGCTGCTGGGGGCCGAGGTGCTGGCCTTCGAGGGGATCGACCGGCTGCCGGATCTGAAGGAGCTCCGGCTTCAGGGCACGAAGGTGCTGCTGCTGGAGATGCCCTTTACCCATTGGTCCGACGAGCTGCTGGATTCGGTGGAAGCCCTTTCGGAGGACGAGGATTATCGTATCGTCCTGGCTCACGTGGATCGGTACGACCGCAAAGGGGTGGAGCAGCTGTTCCGCCTCGATCATGTGAAGGGCCAGGTCAACGCGGACAACCTGAAGAAGCGCTTCGGGATGCGCTATCTGCGGGAATGGGCCCGGGAGGGGCTCATCGTGGCCGTGGGGAGCGATATCCACGGCACGGAGACGGGGTACAAGGATTGGCTGATCAGCCAAAGGCGGTATGCCGAGGACTGGACGGCCATCATGCAGCGGACCAACGCCGGGTTGAGAAATCTTCTTTGACCGGGCGATGCAGCAGGAAGCCGAAACGGACGTGCGCGCGGCCATAGCCGCCCCGGAACCGGTCGGCCGACACAAGAGGAAAAGGGCCTGTCGAAGCGTTTTTTGACGCTTTGAACGCCGGAGGCATGGAATAATTAGCGGAGAGAGATGACAAATGCGGGGTTTGAAACATGACGTCAGCCTGCGAATCATAAAATTCCTGGTTGTCTGTTTGATAACGATTCCTTTCGCACTTTGCTGGGAAATGTATTATGCAAACCATACAGCTGCCGTGTTCGCTCGTAGCGCACGACTGTATGTTTTGTTGTTCTATGTGTTCCTGTATGTTTTTTTGGGAAGGACATTCGATGCTTTTCTTGTATCCTACTCCCGGGTATCGGAATTGGCATACAGCCAGATGCTGGCTGCCTGCATATCTGACGGATTGATTTATATCCTTATCTGCTTCCTTTGTAAGAGGCTGGAGCCCATATGGCCGGGACTGTTGGCGATCCTTGGCCAGGGGGTATTGGCAGTTCTCTGGGCGTATTTGGCAAACAAATGGTATTTCCGCACGTATCCGGCAAAGCGGACATACATCGTTTATGACATTCGCTTGGGAATGGACAGCTTGGTCGAAAAGTATGGCCTGTCCAAGAAGTTTAAAATCGAGAAGGTACTTCAGATAGGGTACGTGCTCAACAATCTGAGTGCGCTGGACGACGCAGAGATCGTTTTAACCAGCGGGATCCACAGCCATGATCGCAACATAATTATGAAGTATTGCGTGGAACACGGGATCCAAATGCTGGTTTTGCCGCGAATCGGGGATGTGATCATGGCCAGCGCGTCGAAGCTGCACATCCTCCATCTGCCCATTTATAGTGTGCATCGGTATAGTCCAAAGCCGGAGTATCTGGCGGCTAAACGGGCGGGTGACATTTTGGTAAGTTTAGCTGCACTGATTATACTGTGTCCTGTTTTTTTGTTCGTTGCCATTTTGGTCAGAAAAGACGGGGGCCCGGCTTTCTACAAGCAGGATCGGCTGACGAAGGATGGAAAGGTCTTCAAGGTGATCAAGTTCCGGTCCATGCGCGTGGATGCGGAGAAAGATGGCGTCGCTCGGTTAAGCACAGGGGAAAGCGATGAAAGGATCACACCTGTGGGCCGTGTGATCCGTAAGCTCAGGATCGACGAACTTCCTCAGCTTTTGAATATCCTGAAGGGGGATATGTCCCTTGTTGGCCCGCGCCCCGAACGGCCAGAGATAGCGGCTGAGTATGAGAAGCAGATGCCGGAGTTTCGCCTTCGCCTGCAGTGCAAGGCAGGATTGACCGGCTACGCCCAGGTGTACGGAAAGTACAATACAACGCCCTACGATAAGCTCCTGATGGATCTTATGTATATCTCCGATCCCAACATCCTTCAAGACCTTCGTATCATTTTTGCGACCCTCAAGATCCTCTTCTTGCCTGAAAGCACCGAAGGCGTCGCTGTTGGAGCAACGACCGCAATGGATTACGAAAATGCAGCAGATAGCACAGAAAATGACACTGAAACGGTCGCAAAATAGGACGGATTGAACAAAAAACGAGCCAGTTCCAGAAGAAAGCCGCTATGTGTGCCTTCGGTACTCTGCTTATAGAAGAGCAAAGGTTAATGTAGCAAACACATAATCGTCCGTCAGTATGTGCTATGTGCTTTCGATAGTTTCAGGCAAGAAGTACAGGGTTAGACACATACATGTTTCCCCTCGATAGTTTCAGGCAAGAAGATCTGGGACAGACACATAGTGTTCAGAGCAGCCGTGTGGACATTGGTACTCCGAGGCAAAAAGTCCTGGAATAGACGTAAAAACTGCTATGTCTAAGGCTCGTCTTCTTAAGGGAGAGTACCGAAGGGCGAGATGCTCGTGTGGAAAAGAAGGAGCTGGTTGAAATGCAGGCCAGTAGGAAAAGGTAATGAGAACGATTTCGCTCCGGAGGCTGAAAAAGGCTCCAGAGCATTTCGTGTTGTTTGAGGGGAAATTTGTTCTCCATGAAAATCAGTGATGAAGGAGTAATGAGCACACATGCCAAAAGTTACAGTGATTATCCCGGCTTACAACGCCGAACCCTATATAGAGCAGTGCGCAAACTCTGTTCTTCATCAAACCCTGCAGGACATTGAAATCATTTTTATAGACGACGGAAGTACTGACAAAACTGGAATAATCCTTGATTCACTTACACAGAATTATCCAAACTCAAAAGTAGTTCATCAGGAAAATAAGGGACTTTATAAGACCAGAGAAATCGGGCTTTCCTTAGCAACAGGAGATTATGTTGGTTGGATCGATGCTGACGACTATGCTGAATTGAACATGTTTGAGGTGCTTTATAACACTGCAATTGAGCATGATAGCGAACTGGTTATCTGTGATTATTCCTGGTTTCCTGAGAAAATTGCGACAAAAGAGAAGTGGTTCCGCGAATATATGGGAAAGGTTGACACTACTTTTGTGGAGCGCAATTCTCAGCCGTGGAACAAGATAGTGAAGAGAGAACTTATGGAGAGACTCAATGTTGGTTCTCTCTTTGTTACATGTTTCGATGAGATTTATATCCGAATTCTCATGGAGGCGAGGAACCCTGTGACTGTAAATAAGGAACTCTATAACTATCGTGTTGGCGGTGGAACCATGAGTTCATCTTATACAAAAGTCGCTCATTACCGTCGTTTTGTAGTAGCGTCGGAGGAACTTCGCAAAGTTATGCAGCCTGTTGTGAAGGAGTCATATTGGAAGGACTATTTTGATTACCGGGTCGCATATTATCTTCTCATGACGATGGTTGTTGCTGCAAATTCAGGTGATAAAGCCGCTTACGAGCAGAACCGAAGAGAGCTATTGGCTATGAAGCCAAAGTATAACAATAATCAGCATTATTGGCGAATTCTCAAAGAAAACTACGGAACACTCAAAGCAGCAGTGATCGGAGGCGTTATTCCGATGGGTTATCCGATTGCTCATTTGGCTTGTAAGGTCGGTATCAGATAACGGAGGGAAGAACGGATGCATTTATTATATTTTGTCCAGTATTTTCCGCCAGAAAAAGCATCAGGCCTTCCTATAGTCACGGATATGATCGAGGGGTTCGCAGAACACGGATGGGATGTTGATGTCTTTATACCGACTCCCACAAGAGGGGTTACTGACGAGGTTCGCAAAGAATATGCAAAGAAGAGAAAAGAAGTTCATTGTGATGGAAAGCTGACTATTCATAGAATGCATCTGTACCGCGAAGGTACACGGATGCTTCAGCGAACGATTAGGTATAGTATCTTCAGCCTTCAATGCCTTGTGCGTGGGCTCTTTCTCCCTGCAGATGCAATCTTTACTGGTGGTGGGCCGCCAACGCAGGGAATCATCGGAGGGCTGATTCATAAATGGACTAATAAGAAGTTCATATTCAATCCTCAAGATTTGTTCCCGGATTCACTTGTAATTGCTGGCCAGGCTACAGAAGAGTCGAAGGTTGTAAAAATTGGTCGCAAGATAGAGCAATTTGCCTACAAGAACGCCGATGTGATTATTACGATCACTGAGGATATGGCTGAGAATATCAGATCTAAAACGGAAGATAAAAGTAAAGTTCATGTTGTTCGAAACTGGATTGATACCGAAAAGACTGTGCCCGTTGAACGGAGCGCAAACACACTGTTTGATGAGCTGGGCTTGAGTAGAGACAAATTCTATGTTACATATGCGGGCAACATCGGTATGATGCAGGGTATTGAAACGATTGTCGATGCTGCCGAGAAGTTAAAAAATGAACCAGGGATTCAATTCATAATCTTTGGAAACGGTAGTGAAGAAGAGAATATAAAGAACCGAATTGTTGAGAAACAGCTGACAAATATAAAGATGTATCCGCTCCAACCGCTAGAACGGGTTTCGGAAGTTTACAGTCTGGGGGATGTTTCAATCATTCCCTGCAAGCCTGGAACAGGATCGGCTGGCATGCCGAGTAAAACCTGGACAATTATGGCTACGGGGACGGCGATCATTGGGTCATTTGATACCGGTGGTGAGCTTGACAAAACGTTGAGAGAAGCCGATTGCGGATACTGTGTTGAAGCAGGAGACGCTGAAAAGCTCGCTGAGGCGATTAAATACCTGAATTACAATCCAGATGAGGCTAAACGACTGGGCAAGAATGCCCGGAAGTACGCGGAAGAAAAGGTGTCCAAGGAAAAGGCTGTGGGTCAGTACATAAAGTTTATAGAGGATG